>Ga0209791_1000082_pt1 | contig 60931 bp, 60 predicted proteins | sample WorMetTyACAVOLI1_FD_187422 | JGI IMG/M metagenome (GOLD analysis project Ga0209791, IMG submission 187422) | Marine gutless worms symbiont microbial communities from Max Planck institute for Marine Microbiology, Germany - Olavius algarvensis... ... | reverse complement strand
CCCTTGTTATGTTTATCGCTCCGATGCTGTTCAACGCAGCGTTTGAAAGTATTTTTAGGAAGGACTTTCAAAAGTTCGCCAAATCGGGTATTTGTATACATGTTGCAGTGTCCTGAAATTAAGTTGTTGCTTATGGTTTTATTCGTAAAACCCGGGCACTGCAACACTTTCAAATACACCAACTTAATTTATTCCGGACAGCAGTGCGCTTGCGCGGGGATGACTCGTAATGCGGGGATGACTCGTAATGCGGGGATGACTCGCAGTATGGTGCTCACAGCGCCGAATTACCAGAGCTCGACTGAGCGACCGCTAGCGCCACGGTAGCAGCGGTTTCGAAACGCAGTACGCGCGTGCCGAGGCTAACCGGCTGGAAACCGAATCCGGTGGCAAGGTCAACCTCCCGCGGATTCAATCCCCCTTCTGGCCCGAGCAGAATCGATATCGTGGATGGCGCGGGCCGTAATGACGCCGCCAGCGGTTCGCCGTCAAAATCGAGCAGCAGTTTGAGGCCGTCGGGCGATGCTTCCAGGGCCTGCTCGAGACGGTCGTAGAACCGGATTTCAGGAATGATTGCGCGACCGCATTGCTCGCAGGCGCTGATCGCCACGCCTTGCCAGTGCAGGAGTTTTTTTTCGAGCTGTGCCGGTTTCAACGGCGACTGGCTGTGTTCGGCGTTGAAGATAGAAAGTCTGCTGGCCCCGAGCTCGGTGGTTTTCTGAATCATCCAGTCGACACGATCGAGGCGGCCCAGGCCCTGGATCACTTCGCTGGAGAGGCCCGCTTCGGTGGTTAAGACCTGCGCCGCGCCGATTTCGGCTGCGAGCCGCTTGCCATCGACCAGCAGCCTGGCCTCGAAATCGACCGCTGCCCGGCCATTAAACAAAAAAAAGGCCGCGCCGTGTTTCAGGCGCAGCACTTTTTTCAGGTAATGGCTTTGAGCCTTGTCGAGGGCTATGACTTGCCCGCCGACAAGCTCGGCATCGATGTATACGCGGGAAATCCGCATAGACGGGTTTACTTAGTAACGATAAGTATCGGGTTTGTAAGGGCCTTCGACCTCGACACCGATGTAGTCAGCCTGTTCCTTGGAAAGCTCGGTCAAATGGGCGCCTATCTTATCCAAATGCAGGCGCGCGACCTCTTCGTCCAGATGTTTCGGCAGCACGTAAACCTCGTTTTGGTACTTGCCCGGGTTGCAGAAAATCTCCATCTGCGCCAGCACCTGGTTGGTGAAAGAATTGGACATCACGAAACTCGGATGGCCGGTGGCGCAGCCCAGGTTAACCAGGCGTCCCTCGGCCAGCAGAATGATACGTCTGCCGTCCGGAAAGATGATGTGATCGACCTGCGGCTTGATATTTTCCCATTCATAGGCCTTCATCTCGGCTACCTGGATTTCGTTGTCGAAGTGACCGATATTGCAGACAATCGACTGATTCTTCATCTGCTCCATGTGGTCTTTGCGAATCACGTTGAAATTGCCGGTCGCGGTGACGAAGATGTCGGCTTCTTTGCAGGCATCGTCCATTGTCACCACGCGGAAACCTTCCATCGCTGCCTGTAGCGCGCAGATGGGATCGATTTCGGTAACCAGGACGGTAGCGCCGAGGCCCTTGAGCGATTGTGCGCAACCCTTACCGACGTCGCCGTAACCCAATACCACGGCGATCTTACCGGCCACCATAACGTCGGTAGCGCGTTTGATCCCGTCGACCAGCGATTCGCGGCAACCATAGAGATTGTCGAATTTCGACTTGGTTACCGAATCGTTGACATTAAATGCCGGGAACGGCAGCTCGCCGTTAGCCTGCATTTGGTACAGGCGGTGGACGCCGGTGGTGGTTTCTTCGGTGACGCCCTGGATGTTCTGCAGAATATTGGAATACCAGTTGAGTGATTCGGCGAGGCGGGCGCGAATTGCCGCAAACGCGATTTCCTCTTCTTCGGTACCCGGGTTATCGAGCACCGAAATATCTTTTTCGGCCTTGCTGCCGAGATTGATCAGCATGGTCGCATCGCCGCCGTCATCGAGGATCATGTTCGGGGTGCCGCCATCCTGCCATTCCATGATTCGGTGAGTGTACTGCCAGTAATCCTCGAGCGACTCGCCCTTGATTGCGAACACCGGTACGCCGGAATCTGCGATCGCGGCGGCGGCATGGTCCTGGGTGGAAAAGATGTTACAGGAAGCCCAACGCACTTCGGCGCCGAGCGCGACCAGGGTTTCGATCAAAACCGCGGTCTGAATGGTCATATGCAGGGAACCGGCGATGCGCGCCCCCTTGAGCGGTTGTTCGGCGCCGTATTTGCCGCGCAGCGATACCAGACCCGGCATTTCGGTTTCGGCGATCGCGATTTCTTTGCGACCCCAGCCAGCGAGTGAGAGGTCGGCTACTTTGTAATCGTTTTTGATAACGTCTTGGGCGTTAGCACTCATAAATAATCTCCAAACTATTTACGAGCGCCGTTGCATTGATCCAGTGGGCGAGCCTGGCAGTTAAGCTGTCGCAGCGCTCCTCGCACACAGGCCCTCGAATTCAGGGAACCGATAAGTCTATCAATATACACACGGCTGTCAATTCGGATCAGCCCGCCGGCTTTCGATTATAGCCCCGCATCCGCTTTTAAAACCTCGGCCTTGTCGGTGCGTTCCCAGCTCAGATCGAGGTCTTCGCGCCCGAAATGGCCATAGGCGGCGGTCGGTTGATATATCGGCCTGAGCAGATCGAGCATGGCGATCAGCCCCTTCGGCCGCAGGTCGAAATGTTCGCGAATCAACTGGATGATGCGGCTATCGTCGATGCGTCCGGTACCGAAGGTGTCGACGCTGATCGAGGTAGGTTCGGCCACGCCGATGGCATAGGAAACCTGCACCTCGAATCGCTCGGCGATGCCCGCGGCGACGACATTCTTGGCCACGTAGCGCGCCGCGTAGGCCGCCGACCTGTCGACCTTGGATGGATCCTTGCCCGAGAACGCGCCGCCGCCGTGGCGCGACATACCGCCATAGGTGTCGACGATTATCTTACGGCCGGTGAGGCCGGCGTCTCCCACCGGACCGCCGATTACGAAGCGGCCGGTCGGGTTGACGTGAATATTTTCATTTTTGCACTGCGCCAGCCATTCTTCCGGCAGCACCGGCTTCAGGATGGTTTCGATAACCGCTTCGCGCAAGTCCTTCAGGCTGACCGACTCCTTGTGCTGGGTAGACAAGACCACCGCTTCGATGCCCACCGGCTTGTGGTCTTCGTAGCGCAGGGTCACCTGACTCTTGGCGTCGGGTTGCAGCCAGTCGAGCTCGCCCGACTTCAGCACTTCATGCTGACGGCGTACCAGGCGATGCGAGTAGGTAATAGGCGCGGGCATCAAGACATCGGTGTCGCTGCAGGCGTAACCGAACATCAAACCCTGATCACCGGCGCCCTGTTCGCGCGCGTCCGACTCATCCACGCCCATCGCGATGTCGCCGGACTGCTTGCCGAGACCGGTTAGGACCGCGCAGGTTTTGCCGTCGAAGCCGCATTCGGGATTGTCATAGCCGATCTCGCAAACGGTTTTGCGCACCAGCGATTCGATATCGACATCGGCGTTGGAGGTGATTTCGCCTGCCAGTAGCACCATGCCGGTCTTGACCAGGGTTTCGCAGGCCACCCTGGAGCGGGAATCCTGTTCCAGCAGCGCATCCAGAACCGCATCGGAAATCTGATCCGCCAGTTTATCCGGATGGCCCCCCGACACCGATTCGGAAGTGAATATGAATGAATCCGACATTGCCTCGCCCATCGATATTAAAAAAAGCGCATTATAGGTAAGCCTGCCTAAAATAACAGCATTGTTTGTTAGCGCCGCATAAATACTACCCGCCCGGGTCGGATATTATAAGTTGCCGTCAATTTGCATTTACGAGAGAATAGCGCGCCCTGCCGAGCGCGCAGCTGTAGGGGTGAAAGTGGATTACCGGCCGGACCGGTAGTTGAACATGTGTAGCCAGAAATAGTCACTATTAATCAAAGATTTATGTTAAAAACTTCGGTTTCGGGGGGGATCAATGTCATCTCGTAAAACGCTTGCCAACGCGATTCGGGCGCTCGCCATGGACGCCGTGCAAAAGGCCAATTCCGGCCATCCAGGGGCGCCGATGGGAATGGCCGATATCGCAGAAGTGCTCTACAACGACTTCATGCGCCACAATCCGGCAAACCCGGATTGGAGCGATCGCGATCGTTTCGTAATGTCGAACGGGCATGGTTCGATGCTGCCTTACGCGCTGCTGCACCTGAGCGGCTACGAAGTCACTATCGAAGACTTAAAGAATTTCCGTCAGCTGCATTCGAAGACCCCCGGGCATCCCGAACACGGCTACGCACCGGGTATAGAGACCACTACCGGGCCACTGGGGCAGGGCATAAGCAACGCCGTCGGTATGGCCATCGCCGAACGAGCGCTCGCCGCGGAGTTCAATCGCGACGACTTTAATATCGTCGATCACTTTACCTATGTTTTCATGGGTGATGGCTGCATGATGGAAGGTATCTCGCATGAAGCCTGTTCGCTCGCGGGTACCCTCGGCCTCGGCAAGCTGATTGCGTTTTGGGACGATAACGGCATCTCGATCGACGGCAAGGTGGAAGGCTGGTTCCTCGATGATACGCCCAAGCGCTTCGAGGCTTACGGTTGGCACGTGATCGAGGTTGACGGGCATAATCCTGATGAAATAAAGATTGCGATCGAAGCCGCCCGCGCGATAACCGCGAGGCCTTCGTTGATCTGTTGCAAAACCATCATCGGTTTCGGCGCCCCCAACAAAGCCGGCGGGCACGCCTGTCACGGCGCTCCGCTGGGAGAGGACGAGGTGGCGTTGGCGCGAATCGAGTTGAATTGGGAACACGATGCTTTCGTGGTGCCCGAGGAAGTTTATAAAGGCTGGGATCACCGCGACAAGGGCCAGGCCCAGGAAGACAGCTGGCAGCAAAAGTTTGCCGGTTACCAGGCGGAACACCCCGAGCTGGCGGTTGAATTCGAGCGCCGCATCGGACGCGAATTACCGGAAAACTGGGAAGACGCGACGCAGGCGTTTATCGCCGAGGTCGATGCAGCCGCGGAAACCAAGGCCACACGCCAGGCTTCGCTGGCGGCAATCGAAGCCTATTCGCCGCTGTTGCCGGAGTTGTTCGGCGGCTCCGCGGATCTGGGTGGTTCCAACGGGACCGAGTGGTCCGGCTACAAACCCATGCGCGCCGATTCGCCGGACGCCAATTACATCAACTACGGCGTGCGCGAATTCGGCATGTCTGCAATGCTGAACGGCATCGTGTTGCACAGCGGATTTATACCCTTTGGCGCGACCTTCCTGGTGTTTTCCGAATACGCGCGTAATGCGTTGCGCATGGCCGCGTTGATGAAAATTCAAAGTATTTTCGTCTATACCCACGACTCGATAGGGCTCGGCGAAGACGGGCCGACTCACCAGGCGGTGGAGCAGATTCCGACGCTGCGCATGATACCCAACATGCTGGTGTGGCGTCCTTGCGACACGGTCGAAACCGCGGTTTGCTGGAAGGCCGCCATCGAGCATCGCGACGGGCCCAGCTGCCTGGTATTCTCGCGCCAGGGCTTGAAGCATCAGCCGCGCAGCCCGGAGCAAATTGAAAATATTGCCCGCGGCGGATATATCCTGCGTGATTGCGACGGCATACCCGATGTCATCATTATCGCCACCGGTTCCGAAGTGGAGCTGGCAATGGCCGCCTGCGAGTCGGATGCACTCAACAATCAAAACATTCGCCTGGTCTCCATGCCGAGCACCTCGGTATTCGACCGGCAGCCGCAGGAATACCGGGACGAGGTGCTGCCGCCGGGCGTCAGCGCCCGCATCGCGATCGAAGCCGCGGTCACCGCCGGTTGGTACAAGTATGTCGGCTCCGACGGTATCGTCATCGGCATCGATACCTTTGGCGAGTCGGCGCCGGCTAAAGAATTATTTGCATATTTCGGTTTCACCGTCGGCAAGGTGGTGGAAGCGGTCAAGGGTCTTTTAGGATTGGATTAATCATTTAACTCACGGGAGAATTTCATATGACTATTCGAGTCGGTATTAACGGCTTCGGCCGCATTGGGCGCATGGTGTTTCGCGCCGCACAGGACTTCGGCGACGTCGAAGTCGTCGGTATTAACGACTTACTCGATCCCGAGTATCTCGCCTACATGCTCAAGCACGATTCGGTACACGGTAAGTTCAAGGGCGACGTCGCGATCGAGGGCGATACCCTGGTCGTCAACGGCAAAAATATCCGCCTTACCGCCGAACGCGATCCCGCCGAATTGAAGTGGGGCGATCTCGATGTCGATATTGTCATCGAATCAACCGGTTTGTTCCTGACCAAGGAAACCGCACAAAAACATATCGACGCGGGCGCCAAAAAAGTGATCATGTCGGCGCCGTCGAAAGACGATACGCCGATGTTCGTCTACGGCGTCAATGACGCTAGCTATGCCGGCGAGGCGATTATTTCCAACGCTTCCTGCACCACCAACTGCCTGGCGCCGATCGCCAAGGTTATCGACGATAACTTCGGCCTCAAGCGCGGCCTGATGACGACCGTGCACGCCGCTACCGCGACGCAGAAAACCGTCGACGGTCCGTCGATGAAGGATTGGCGCGGCGGCCGCGGCATCCTGGAAAATATAATCCCGTCATCCACCGGCGCCGCCAAGGCGGTCGGCAAGGTATTGCCGAGTCTCAACGGCAAACTGACCGGCATGGCGTTTCGCGTGCCGACTTCCGATGTATCGGTGGTTGATCTGACTGTCGAGCTCGAAAAAGAAGCCAGCTACGAAGACATATGCGCCGCGATGAAAACGGCTGCGGAAGGTGCGATGAAGGGCGTGCTCGCCTATACCGAAGACAAGGTGGTATCGACCGACTTTCGCGGCGAAGCTTGCACCTCGACCTTTGACGCCGAAGCCGGAATCCAGATGGACGATACCTTCGTCAAGTTGATTTCCTGGTACGACAACGAATGGGGCTATTCCTGCAAAGTCGTCGAGATGGCGCGCGTTATTGCAGCCTAGCAAGGGTTAGCTATGCCAATCTTGAAATTGACCGACCTGGACCTGGTCGGCAAACGGGTATTGATCCGCCAGGATCTGAACGTCCCGGTAAAGGACGGCGTCGTCGCCAGCGATCAGCGGATCAAGGCGTCGCTGCCGGCGATTCGCCACTGTATCGATGCCGGTGCGCAATTGATGATCATGTCGCATCTGGGCCGCCCCGAAGAGGGTAAGGCGGAAGCGCAGTTTTCACTGCAGCCGGTGGCCGACTATCTCGCTCGGGCGCTGGGCCAGGGGGTGCCGCTGGTCAGCGATTACCTCGAGCAGGCGCCGGCGATGAATGACGGTGATGTGGTGCTGCTCGAGAACGTGCGCTTCAATCCGGGTGAAAAGGCGAACGACGAAGGCCTCTCGCGGCAGTACGCCGCGTTGTGCGATATCTATGCGATGGATGCCTTCGGCACCGCACATCGCGCCCAGGCTTCGACGCATGGCGCGGGGCATTATGCGCCGCTTGCCTGCGCCGGGCCGCTGCTGGCGGGCGAGCTCGATGCGCTCGGCCGGGCTTTGAATCGGCCGCGCAGCCCCGTGGTCGCCATCGTCGGCGGCTCCAAGGTGTCGACTAAACTGACTGTGCTCGAATCCCTGTCCGGTATCGTCGACCAACTCATTCCGGGCGGCGGTATCGCCAACACCTTTATCGCGGCGGCGGGTTATAAGGTCGGCAAATCGCTGGTTGAAACAGATTTGATCACCGAGGCGCAGCGGCTGGTGGAGCAGGCCCGCGCCAAGGGTGGCGAAATTCCGATCCCGACCGATGTCGTTTGCGGCAAAGAATTTTCCGAGTCTGCGCGCGCCACCGTGAAAGCGGTGTCCGAGGTCGAAGACGACGACATGATATTCGATATCGGTCCGCAAACTGCGGCGCAGTTTGCAACCATACTGCAACAGGCAGCGACTATCGTATGGAACGGGCCGGTGGGCGTGTTCGAATTCGATCAATTCGGTGAGGGCACCAAGACGCTGTCGCAGGCAATTGCGGCTTCGCCGGCGTTCTCGATAGCCGGCGGTGGTGATACACTGGCCGCTGTCGACAAATACGGCATTGCGCAACAGGTTTCGTATATATCCACCGGCGGTGGAGCTTTTCTCGAGTTCCTGGAAGGTAAAAAACTACCAGCGGTAGCGATGCTGGAACAAAGGTACTCAGACTATGAGAGCGGTTCTACGTAGAACGAAAATTGTCGCCACCCTCGGGCCGGCGACCGAATCGGATGCAGCCATCGACAGCCTGATCAAGACCGGGGTCGATGTGGTGCGCCTCAACTTTTCCCACGGCACCGCGCAGGAGCACCAGGCGCGTGCCGAAAAGATTCGTCGCATCGCGCGCGAAAACGATCGCTTTCTGGCGATCCTCGCCGATCTGCAGGGTCCCAAGATCCGGCTCGAAAAATTCAAAAATGGTGCGGTCGAACTGGCGATCGGCGATCGCTTTTGTCTCAACGCCGATTGTCCGGACGGCGCAGGCGACCGCGAGCAGGTCGGCTTGACCTACAAAAAGCTGCCGCAGGATGTTAAAAGCGAGGATGTCCTGGTGCTCGACGACGGCCGCATCGTGTTGCGGGTGGATACGGTCGACGGGCCGCTGATTAACTGCACGGTTCAGGTGGGCGGCCTGCTTTCGGACAACAAGGGAATCAATCTCAAGGGCGGCGGCCTGACCGCGCAAGTGCTAACCGACAAGGATCGCGCGGACTTGAAAACCGCGGCCATGATCGATGTCGATTATCTCGCGGTCTCTTTCCCGAGAAATGCGGCGGACATGATTCAGGCGCGCAAACTGCTCGAAGCCGAGGGCAGCTCGGCCGGGCTGGTGGCGAAGATCGAACGCGCGGAGGCGGTCGACAATCTCGAGGAAATAATCGAGGCTTCGGAAGCGATTATGATTGCGCGCGGCGATCTCGGCGTCGAAATCGGTGACGCCAAGCTACCGGCCGTGCAGAAAGAAATTATCAGGAAGGCGCGCGACCTGAATTGCGTCGTGATTACCGCAACCCAGATGATGGAATCGATGCGCGACAACCCGATTCCGACGCGCGCCGAGGTTTTCGATGTCGCCAATGCGGTGCTCGACGGCACCGATGCGGTCATGCTGTCGGCCGAAACCGCGACCGGCGCCTACCCCAGCGAGACCGTCAGGTCGATGGCGGATATCTGTCTCAATGCGGAACAACACAGCCGTGCGATCAAGTCCAGGCATCGCATCGACGATACCTTTATGCGCGCCGACGAAGCCATTGCGATGGCGAGCATGTATACCGCCAATCACTTGAAGGTGCGCGCCATCGCAACACTCACCGAATCCGGATCTACCTCGCTGTGGATGTCGCGCATCAGCTCGGGTATCCCGATTTACGCGCTGTCGCGTCATGAATCCACCAATCGCAAGGTTAATCTTTATCGCGGCGTATTCCCGGTTTATTTCCCCACGGTTCACACCAATCACGCCGAGGCCAACCAGAAAGCGGTCGACTTGATGCTGAAGCAGGGTACGATCGCGCAAGGCGACCTGGTCATCATCACCAAGGGTGACTTGATGGGCACCGGCGGCGGTACCAACGCGATGAAGATTGTCGAAGTCGGTAATATGCCGAAATTCGTCGCCTAGCCTGCATATTGCATGAAGGGAACGAAACTCAGGGGAAATCTGGCAAACAAGGTCGGACGATCGCCCGCCGGGCCATAGCCGTAGCTATGGCTCAAGGGGGATCGTTCGAGATTGGCAGCCAGATTATTCCTGATTTCGTTCAGGTACAAACTGTAACCGGCCATTTTCTGGAAAAATCGACTTAATACTTTGATAACTATGCTATTTCTCCGAAGTTTGTACCGCCTTCGTGCAATATGCAGGCTAAGCGACCAGTAGAGAGGGAACAACCCCCAGCCGACGTAACCGGTGAGGATTACCGCATAACCCTTGCCCATCGGAGTCAGTGCCTGCGCAAATCCCGCGCCAGTACCAGGATCAAACCGGTTACCTGCAAAAAGATCGCGATACTGAAGAGGCGCGAGTTAGCGCCTTCCAGCGGCATTTTCTGTTCCTGTAGTTCCAGCGACTCGAAATAGCTGTTGTTGATCGACTCGATAATCGATTGTTGCGCCGCGCTGCTCAGGTCCAGTAATAGTTCAAGGTCGGTGCCGCTATGCTGTTGCATGCGGGTTTCGAATTCTTGTAATCCGTTAGTTTTCATGACTTCCTGCAGGTACTCCCGGTAGTAAGATTCCGTTAGGCCGGGATGCGCGGGTTTGTCCACCAGCAACAGGATAAAAAATTCCTTCTTGCGTTCGACTTCGGTCTTGGATTGCCACAGGCTGTCGATCAGAACCTGTTTTTGCTGGATCTCGCGGTCGATGAGGTTGATCCGGTCATTGTTGAGACCAATGAAATAATGGGTGATCACGGCCGACAGAATATTGAAAATAACACCGGTTAATACGAAAACCCAGGGTGCAAGCCAGCGGTCGAGGCGTGCATCAGTCATGCTCGGCCCCGAATATTGGCGGCAGCCGAGCGTCATGCTTACAACGGATTATCGGCAGCTCGCAATAGACTTGCAGGTCGGCGGCGTTGTCCATGTCATTGTCTGTCATCGGGGATACCTGATTGAGGATGATGGCGGCCACTCGCAGATGCCGACTCGTCACCGTCTGCAGGGTCATCAATGCCTGGTTGACCGCACCGATACGGTCATAGACCACGATAATCACCGCGAGTTGCAGCGCTTCGGCGAGGTCGGCGTTCAATCCGTTTTCCGCCAGCGGCGAGTAAAATCCGCCGGCGCCTTCGACGATCAGGCAGCAATCGGCACGGTCGCGGGTGCAGGCGTCGATCAAGTCCTGCATGTGCACCGATCGTCCCTCCAGGCGCGCCGCTCGATGCGGCGCCAGCGCAGCGCGAAACCGATAAGGCGCGATCTGCTCGATCGATTCGCGCGCGCCGTTCGCCTGCCGCAGCGCGGCCGCGTCGTGGGTCAGCAAATCATCGCCGGCACCCGGCCGGCAGCCCGACTCGGCGGGTTTGCGGGTTTCGACGACAATACCTGCAGCGCGCAGTTGACTGACAATCTGGCAGGCGATATACGTCTTGCCGACATCGGTATCGGAACCGGTGATAAAATAACCTCTGGCATCGGGTTTTAGCATTTGCGCATTCTGTGCAAGTTGGCCGGCAACTGCAAGCCTCGCCTGGAGCGGCGCAGATTTGCCGGCGCCGCCGCGGGCAAACCCACGATGATGCATGCTGGGAATGGCGCGCCCGCCTGTTATAATCGCGCCGAAAAATTTTGGCGGTTATCGACATGCAGCACTTTGTTATCGGCCAGCGCTGGATCAGCGCCGCCGAACTTCACCTCGGACTGGGTATGGTGATAGAGATCGAGCACCGTACCGTCAGTATCGTTTTCCCCGCCACCGGGGAAACGCGCATCTACGCGCGCGCCGATGCGCCCCTCACCCGGGTGCGCTTCCGCGAGGGGGATTGGGTCGAAAAACAGAGCGGCGAAATTTTGCAGGTGCTGCAGATAACCGAGGCCGACGGCCTGATTGTGTATCGCTGCGAGGATGAGCACGGCAACGCGTTCGACCTGCCGGAAGGCCGCTTGAGTAATTTCCTGCAACTCAACCAGCCCGCGGAAAGGCTGCTCAATGCGCAAATCGATCGTAATAAATGGTTTAGCCTGCGTTGCAAGACGCGGGAAATCGCCAACCGCCTGCAGCAGTCAGCCGTGTTCGGCCTGGCCGGAAGCCGCACCAGTCTGATTGCTCACCAGTTGTATATCGCGCACGAAGTGTCGCGCCGCTATGCGCCGCGGGTGTTGCTGGCCGATGAAGTCGGTCTCGGCAAAACCATCGAAGCGGGATTGATACTGCATCAGCAGCTGTTACTCGAACGCGCGCGCCGGGTGTTGATCGTAGTGCCGGAATCGCTGGTGCACCAGTGGTTGGTGGAAATGCTGCGCCGTTTCAACCTGCTGTTCAGTATCTTCGATAGCGCCCGCTTTGCGGATCCCGAAACCGATGCGGCGCCAGCGGATGATGCGGAGAATCCGTTTCATGCGGAACAGCTGGTGTTGTGCAGTCTCGATTTCCTGGTGCGGCATCCCGAACGGGCGGCGCAGGCGCGCGACGGAGAATGGGACTTGCTGGTGGTCGACGAGGCGCATCACCTGCTGTGGTCGGCGCAAGCCGTTAGCGACGAGTATCGACTGGTGGAAAATCTGGCGGAAAATACGGCCGGTCTGTTGCTCCTGACGGCCACCCCGGAACAGCTTGGCAAGGAGAGCCATTTCGCGCGTCTGCGCCTGCTGGATCCGGATCGTTTCAGCGACCTCAATCGATTCCTGCAAGACGAACGCGGCTACCAGGAACTCGCGGCGCAGGCCGAAACCCTGCTACAAGAGCCGGAGCGACAGCAGGAGTTGGAGGATTTGTTGGATCAGCACGGCACCGGTCGTGTGCTGTTTCGCAATACACGGCATGTGGTGCAGGGTTTCCCGGAACGGGAGGTACATCCCGTCGAGCTAGCGCCGCCGCCTGAGGGTGATTCGTATCGCGCCTGGCTGGGGCAGTTTCTACGCGACCACCGGATGCGTAAGGTGCTGGTGATCGTGGCGGGATCGGATAGCGCGCAGCAGCTGGTTATCGATATGAAGCAGGAATTCGGCATCCGCGCCGCGCTGTTCCACGAGGGCATGACGCTGGTGGAACGCGATCGTGCGGCGGCCTGGTTCGCCGACCCCGACGATGGCGCCCAGGTATTGATCTGTTCCGAAATCGGCAGCGAGGGACGCAACTTCCAGTTTGCGCATCACCTGGTGTTATATGATTTACCGCTAAACCCGGATTTGCTCGAGCAGCGCATCGGACGGCTCGATCGGATCGGTCAGAACGCCGTGATCAAAATCCACGTTCCCTATATCCAAGCCAGCGCGCAGCAAGTTTTATTCCGTTGGTATCACGAGGGGCTCGGCGCCTTCCAGCATACCTGTCCGGCCGGGCACCAGGTCTGGCTCAACACCCGGCAGGAGTTACAGCAATATCTCGACGATCCCGAATTGCCGATGGATGCTTTCATCGAACGCTGCCGGGATTTACACCGTGCGCTCGACCTCGAACTGCAGCAGGGTCGCGATCGGCTGCTCGAGATCAATTCCTGTCGGCCCGGCGTAGCCGAGGCGCTGATCGACGAAGCCATGCAGCGCGAGCGCGAATTCGATTTGTTCAATTACATGGAACGTATCTACGACAGTTACGGCGTGAACAGCGAAATTCGCGGTCAGGATCGATGGGTGATTACGCCGGGAGATAACATGCTCACTCAAATGCCCGGTTTGCCCGAGGATGGCATGACCGTGACCTACGAACGCAGTGCCGCACTCGCTAACGAAGACTTGCATTTCCTGACCTGGGAGCATCCCTTCGTGCGCAATGCGATGGATATGATTCTAAGTAGCGAATTCGGTAATACCGCGTTAAGCGCAATGCAGTATCCGGGCGTCAAGGCCGGGACGCTGTTGGCCGAGTGCCATTTTCTGATGGACTTCAGCGACGATTATCGCAGTCACAATGAACGTTACTTTCCGAATACGAGCATCAAGGTCGTTATCGACGAATCCGGGCAGGATCATGCGACGCGCTTCGATCTCGAGTCGGAAACGCGTCAGTCGCAACGGGTCGACCGGGATACCGCGATTAAAGTTGTCAAGGCTCGGCAAAGCGAACTCGCGCAGATGCTGGAATTTGCCGAGCTTGTTGCCGATACGCAAGTGCCGGGGTTGGTCGAGTCCGCGCGCGCTAACGGCCGCGATCTGCTGGGACACGAAATCGAACGCTTGATCGCGCTGCAAAAAGTCAACCCCGGTGTGCGCGATGACGAGATAGCGTTTTTTCGGGACCAGCTGAATCACTTCGAGGCCGCGCTGGAACACGCGCGGCTGCGCCTCGACGCAGTGCGAGTAATCGTCGCGCTCTAGACAAAACTGACTCAGAGTAAAATCTAAAGCTTACTCAGAGTAAAATCGGGCTTGACGCGGGTTGTCGTCGCGCTTTAGATAAAATCGACTCAGAGTTTTTACTCTGAGTCAGGCCTGCGTTACAAATCTTCAGTTGACATGCATACCGGTCGGTATTATAAAGCATACCAACCGGTATGTGGGCGACTGATGAATAATTTAACGGATAACGAGGTTTACTGGTGGCGCCCGCTGGACGACACCGAACCAGACACCCGCGGCAAGATCCTGTTTGCGGCCTACAAGGAAATCCATGTCAATGGATTCCAGTCGGCCAGCCTGAGCAATATCCTCAAGCGCACCGGCGTTACCAAGGGTGCACTTTACCACCATTTTCGTGACAAGAACGAGCTCGGCTATGCAGTCGTCGATGAAGTGATCGATGCTCGAATCCAGCAAAGTTTTATCCATCCGCTGGCCGATTTCGATGACCCGATCGGGGGCTTTATCGAATTGATTCGAAACGCCGGCGAGCGCTTTTCGATGACCGATATCGAACTGGGTTGTCCGCTGTCGGTGCTGGCCCAGGAAATGGCCCCCATCGATGAAGGTTTCCGCACGCGCCTGACCGCAATTTACTCGCAGTGGCATCAGTCGATCGCCGATGTGTTAGTCCGCAGCAAGGCCGAAGGCTTAATCATCGATGAAGTCGACCCCGACACCATGGCAATCACCATCGTAGCCATAATGGAGGGCTGCCTGAGCGCGGCCAAAGTGTCGCAAAACCTGGCGATGTTGCAGCAGTGCGGACAGGGCCTGACACAACTTCTTCAATTAATCAGAACCAAACCAGGGAGTCAGTAATGGTAAAAAAATATGCCGAGTTTATCCTGCGTCACAAGTGGAAGACCGTAATTCTGTCGATTCTCTGGATCATGGCAATGGGGTCCGGTCTCCAGCATTTTGCCTTTACTAACGACTACCGCGTGTTTTTCGGGGAGGACAACCCTCAACTGGTGGCATTCGAAAACCTGCAGGACACTTATTCCAAGAATGACAACGTCATGTTCGTGCTCGCACCCGAGGATGGACAGGTGTTTACGTCCAAAACGCTGACTGCAGTAGCCTGGCTGACCGAGCGCGCCTGGGAAACCCCGTTTTCGACGCGCGTCGACTCCCTCACCAACCACCAGCATACCTCGGCCGAGGGCGATGATTTGCTGGTCGAAGACCTGGCCTACGAACCGGAACAGTTAAGCGACGACGACCTGTTGCGGATTCGCGGCATCGCACTCAAGGAGCCGGTGCTGGTGAATCGGCTGGTGTCTCCTAAGGCGCACGTCACCGGGGTTAATATCACCATCGAATTGCCCGGGATCGATCAAATTACCGAAAACCCGCAAGTGGTTGCCTTCGTGCGCGAATTGCGCGCCGAGTTCCGCGAAAGGTTTCCGGGCATCGAGGTTAAGCTGACCGGAATCTCGATGATGAACCAGGCATTCCCGGAAGCGAGTCAGCAAGATATGTCGACGCTGTTCCCGGGCATGCTCGCGCTATTCATGATCATACTCTACCTCTGGGTCAAGCGTTGGTCCGGTACACTCGCCGCTTTCGCCATCATTATTTTCTCGATTATCGGTGCGCTGGGCCTGGCATTCTGGTTCGGCATCGAACTGACGCCGCCATCCTTTTCCGCGATCATGATTATCCCGACCATGGCGATTGCCGATAGCGTGCACGTGCTGATGAATTACCTGCTGATGCGGCAAAAGGGGGAATCGCGCGAGGAAGCGATGGTCGACAGTATCCGCATCAACTTGCAGCCGATATTCCTGACGAGTATTACTACCGCGATCGGTTTCCTGAGCATGAACTTTTCCGATGCGCCACCGTTCCACGATCTCGGTAATATTGTCGCCATGGGTGTCATGATTGCGTTCGTGCTGAGCGTGACCTTCCTGCCCGCGGCGATGATGTTGCTGCCGGGGAGCAACAAGCTCGCCGTCGGCCGCTCCAGTCGGATAATGGCGAAGTTCGCCGAATTCGTCATCGCCAAACGCGGCAAGCTGCTCGTCGGCATGAGCCTCGCCTGCCTGACGCTGATCGCATTTATTCCGCAAAACGAACTCAACGACAATTTCGTCAAGTACTTCAGCGAACGCATCGAGTTTCGCCGCGACGCCGATTTCGCCAACGAGAATCTAAGCGGTCTCTACCTGGTCGACTATTCGCTGGAGTCGGATCGCGATGGCGGTGTCAGCGACCCCGATTTCCAGCAGCATGTCGAGAACTTCGCCAATTGGTTTTGCGCGCAGCCGGAAGTCGTCCACGTCAACGTAATCGCCGATACTTTCAAGCGCCTCAACAAGAGCATGCACGGCGACGACCCGGACTGGTACCGTTTACCTGCGGAGCGCGACCTAGCGGCGCAATACCTGCTGCTCTACGAAATGTCGCTGCCATACGGTCTCGATCTGAATAATCAACTCAACATCGACAAGTCGGCGACGCGCATGACCGTAATGTTGCACAACATGACGACCAAAACCGTACTCGCGCTGGAACGGCGCGCGCAGCAGTGGTTAGTCAACAATACTCCCGAGAACATGCATAATGAGGGTGCGAGCCCGACCCTCATGTTCAGCCATATCGGCGAGCGCAACATCAAGAGCATGTTGCTTGGTACCACCGTCGCCTTGATACTGATTTCGATGATCCTGATTGTTGCGCTGCGTTCGTTCAAGATCGGTTTGCTCAGCCTGATTCCGAACCTGATACCGGCGGCGCTCGCCTTCGGCGCCTGGGGCATCGCAGTCGGACAGGTCGGGCTGGCCCTGTCGGTGGTTACCGGCATGACGCTCGGTATCGTCGTCGACGATTCCGTGCACTTCCTCAGCAAGTACTTGCGGGCACGGCGCGAAAAAGGGCTCGACGCGCCGGATGCGGTGCGTTATGCCTTCGACACCGTCGGCCTCGCGTTGGTGGCGACCTCATCCGTGCTGATCGTGGGTTTCACCGTGTTGATGTTTTCCGCTTTTGTGCTGAATTCGCAAATGGCATTCATGACCGCGGTGACCATCTTGTTCGCGATCATCGCCGATTTTCTATTATTACCGCCTTTGTTGATGGCCCTCGACCGCGGTCCTGGCGCCGCAACCGAGGCCGGAGAACAATCCAGCGCCGCGTTTAGCGGCAAGGAGCAGACCAATGTATAAGCTTAAATTCCCGCTACTATTGCTTGGCCTTGCGCTGCCGGCTGCCGCACTCGCGCAGAGCGCCGAAGAAAAGGGCCTCGAGATTGCGACGGCGGCCAAGGCTTACGACCAGGGTTTTACCGATTTCACGGCGAACATGGTCATGACCTTGAAAAACAAGTCGGGGCGGACTTCGAAGCGGCAGATCCGTATCCGCACTCTGGAGGTCGAAGGCGACGGCGATAAGAGCCTGTCGATCTTCGACGAACCGGCCGACGTCAAGGGCACCAAGATGCTGACCTACTCGCACGGTCTCGAACCCGATGACCAATGGCTCTACCTGCCGGCGTTAAAAAAAGTCAAACGCATTAGTTCGCGCAACAAGTCGGGGCCGTTCATGGGTTCCACTTTCGCTTTTGAAGACCTCGGTTCGCAGGAAGTCGAAAAATACACCTACAAGTACCTGCGCGACGAACCCTGCGGCGAGCTGAGCTGTTACGTCATCGAACGCTACCCGGCCTACAAGTTTTCGGGTTATACCCGGCAGATTGCCTGGATCGACACGGCGGGTTACCGCCTGGTCAAGGCGGAATTTTACGATCGTAAAAAGTCGTTGCTGAAAACCTTGATCGCGGGCGATTTCCAGCAGTATCTCGGCCATTACTGGCGCCCCGGCACCATGGATATGGTCAACCATCAAACCGGCAAGAGTACTTTGCTGGAGTGGCAGGAGTACGAGTTCAAGACCGGCCTCACCGAGCGCGATTTCCGTTCGCAGACGCTGAAACGAATCAAGTAAAATGCGCCCGGCGTTAGTCTGTTTCGCTGTACTGCTACTGAGCACGTCGGCGCGGGCCGAGTTTTCCGGCAACGTCGCGCTCGAATTGCAAAGCTTCGGCGAAGCGGCGCAATTTGACGAACAGTTCGACGATAACCTGACCTTTTCCTTCAAGCCGAAACTGGATGGTGAGTGGAATAACGGTGACGATTTATGGAGCCTGGAGTTGTTTTTACGCGCCGACAACGAGGATGCGGGCCGCGAACATGCCGATGTACGCGAAGCCTTGTGGCTGCATGTCGCTGGCGACAACGAATGGCGACTGGGCGTCAATACCATGTTCTGGGGCGTTACCGAGTCGCAGCATCTGGTCGACGTCATCAATCAGATCGACCAGGTCGAAGGCATCGACGGCGAAGACAAGCTCGGGCAGCCGATGGTTCATCTCAAAAGATACCAGGACTGGGGGGTTATCGATCTGTTGGTACTGCCGGGTTTTCGCGAAAGAACCTTCCAGCAGCGGGAGGGGCGGCTGCGAACGCCGTTGGTGGTCGATACCGATCAGGCGGATTACGAATCTTCGCGCGAAGATTCGCATATCGATTACGCGCTGCGATTTTCGCAAACCTATGGCGACCTCGATCTCGGGGTTTCCTGGTTCAAGGGCACCAGCCGCGAGCCGCTACTGTTACCGGGTTTAGACGACAAGGGCGCGCCGGTGCTGATTCCGTTTTATGAGCAGATGGCACAACTCGGTGTCGATGCACAGTTGATTTCCGAGGACTGGATCTGGCGTCTCGAATTCATCCACCGCGCAGCCGAGTCGAACGACTATAGCGCTTATACCGCGGGTTTCGAATATACCTTCTACGGCATCATGCAAACGGCGGTTGACCTCGGCATGCTGCTCGAGTATTCGGCGGACGACCGTCCCGAGGGTGAAGCCGGCGCCTTCGACAACGATGTTTTCCTCGGCACCCGCTTCGCTTTCAACGATGCCCAGTCGAGCGAAATTTTAGCCGGTTTCGTTATCGATACCGAAAACGGCAGCCGTACTTTCCGTGTCGAAGGCAATCGCCGTTTCGGCACGAGCTGGAAGGGCACGCTCGAGCTGCAAACCTTCTCCAGTATCGACGATGACGACGTGCTCGCCGCCTTCGCACAGGACGATTTCGTGCTGCTGGAAATGGCTTACTATTTCTAGTTTGGGTGACCAGGATGCCCAGCGTTACCGGGCGCGATCCGGTTCTCGGTAATCTATCGGACCCTGGCCGATTTCCCTGGGTTCGGCCGCCAGCGGTTGCGCTAGCGTCGATAGGCCGAGCAGGGCGCCAATCTCCGCTGACAGCGTCGCATCGGTTTTTATTTTTGATCGCAGGACTAAACGTCAAACCCGAGCGATTCAGCAGGCTAGTTGTAGCCACGGCCGCCTCTAAATATACCGGTCAACAACTGCAAGCCGCATATTGATCGAGCTTAAATCTCCATGCCGCCTCGACCGAGCTCAAGGAATTAACACCGCGGCGCCGGTCAATCGACCGCTGCGCAAAGCCTGCAGCGCCGCGTTCGCCTCACTCAAAGGGAAGGTTTCGATCTGGGTTTGCACCGGCACCTTGGGCGCCAGTGCGAGAAAGTCGATTGCATCCTGGCGCGTCAGGTTCGCGACCGAACGCAGCACGCGTTCGCCCCATAGGAGATCGTAGGGAAAACTCGGGATATCGGACATGTGGATGCCGCCGCAGACCACAATGCCGCCTTTACGTACCGCGCTTAACGCCGCCGGAACCAGAGGCCCGACCGGGGCGAAGATGATTGCCGCATCGAGTTCGACCGGGCCCGCCTGATCCGAATCACCGGCCCAGACCGCGCCCAAATCCATGGCAAACTGCTGCGCCGCGGTATCGCCGGGGCTGGTAAAGGCATAGATTTCGCGTTGCTGATAACGCGCTACCTGGGCGACGATATGCGCGGCCGCGCCGAAGCCGAAAATGCCCAAGCGCTTCGATTCGCTGCCGGCCATCACCAGCGAGCGGTAACCGATCAAACCCGCGCATAACAGCGGCGCGAGTGAGGCAGCGGTGTTTTCGCCGCCCAAAGGGAAACAGAAACGCGCGTCGGCCACGGTCATATCGGCATAGCCGCCGTCGATTTGATAACCGGTAAATCCGGGTTCGTCGCACAGGTTTTCGGCATTCGAGCGGCAATAGCCGCAGCTGCCGCAGGTATGGCCGAGCCATGGGATACCGACCCGATCTCCGGCTTTGAAGCCTTCGACCCCCGCACCTAGCGCGCTGATATCGCCGACAATTTCGTGCCCCGGAATAATCGGCAGTTTGGGTTCGGTCAGATCGCCGTCGACGACGTGCAGATCGGTGCGGCATACCCCGCAGGCCGAAATCGCCACCTGGATCTGCCCTGGGCCAGGTTCGGGGTCGGGCAATTCAACCGCCTTCAACGGGTTGCCGGGCTGCTCGAGAATCATCGCTTTCATGCGTTTTCAACCGAGGGTTTGGCGCTACCGGTGTCCTTGCCGGTAATGCCGGCGGTCAGCGCGAAGCGCATCGCTTCGTCCATACTCATCTTGCAGGGGCGGATATCCGAGCTCGGCACCAAAAGGGTATAACCGCCGATCATGTAGCTCATCGGCAAGTAGACCAGCACGCAGTCGCGATCGCGAAACGCTTCCGGCAGACGCTGCGGATCTTCCTGGGTGACAAAACCGATGATTTCCAGATTTGCGATCTTCACAATTACGACGCGACCGAAGCTCTCCTTTTTGGGGGAAAAGAAGTCGAACAGATCGCGGATCGCGCGATACACGGTCTTGATGATCGGCAAGTGATAGAGCAGGTTTTCGCCCAGCGCGAACAGCTGCCGCACCAGTACGGCTTTCATCAGCAGTCCGACGAAGAAAACGATGACCAGCCCGGCGATAGTGCCCATGCCGGGAAAATAGGCCACCTTGGGCAGCAAGTAGCGCAGGGCGTCGCCCATGATTTGCTCGGAGGAAACCGCCATCCAGTACAGCAGATAAATCGTTAGTACGACCGGCAGCAAGGTGAAAAAACCGGTGATTAATGTAGTGCCGATAGATTTGAACATGATTCGGATTCCCTGATTCAAATGAGCCGAATTCTAGCAGCTGTTGACTTCGACCCGATACTTGCGCGATATGCCCGCAGCTGGCCGGGCGGCGGTCGTCAATCGAGCAGGATGTCGCGTACCTGCCGATACTTTTGCATGGTTTTTTCGACTACCGCGAACGGCAGTTTTGGCGCCGGCGGGGTTTTGTCCCAGTCCAGCGTCTCCAGGTAATCGCGCACGAACTGTTTGTCGTAACTCGGCGGGCTGATGCCGGCGCGATATTCGTCGGCCGGCCAGTAACGCGACGAATCGGGGGTCAGGATTTCGTCGATCAATACCAGCTCGTCATTGGCGTCGACGCCGAACTCGAACTTGGTGTCGGCGATAATGATGCCGCGCGCGCGCGCGTAATCGACGGCTTGCCGGTATAGCTGAATGCTCTTTTCCCGAATTGCGTTGGTCTTGTCGGCGCCGATTTTGGCGACGATCTGGTCGATGCTTACGTTGATATCGTGGTCGCCGACCTCGGCCTTGGTGGATGGCGTGAAAATCGGTTCGGGAAGCTGCGCCGCCTGCTGCAAGCCGGCCGGCAGCTCGATGCCGCAGATTGCGCCGGTCGCCTGGTAATCTTTCCAGCCGGATCCGATGACGTAACCGCGCACAATCGCTTCGACCGGCAGGGTCGCGAGGCGCCTGACGATGATCGAACGGGTGCGCAGCCGTTGGTAATCGTCCGCGCTGACATAGTCGCGCAAATCCAGTCCGCTCAAATGATTGGTGATTAAGCCGGCGGTTCGATCAAACCAAAAGTTCGAGACCTCGGTCAGTAATTCTCCTTTGTGCGGAATCGGATCGTCAAACACGACGTCGAAAGCCGAAAATCGATCCGTGGTGACAATTAGCATATGCTCCGAATCGATGCTGTAAATATCCCTTACCTTACCGCGCCCGATCAATTCGAGGTTGTCGATACGGGTTTCAAAAATGGCGTCGCTGTTCATTTCCGATTCCAGGATTTTCAGGCCGCGCATCATAACATGCCGTTTAGTCGGAACCTTCATTTCAGGGCTAATTTTTTAAACCGAATCGCGTTATAATCACCCGCTTTTTTGGGATAACCCGGAGCAGGTAATGGCGCAGTCCTCAGCGGTGGGTGGTGAGATATGAAAGCTAAAGTAGCGGTGGTTATGGGCAGTACCAGCGATTGGCCGGTAATGCAGCATGCGACCGAAACCCTCGAGCAATTCGGCGTCGACTATCAGGCGCGGGTCGTATCGGCACATCGGACTCCCGATCTGCTGGCGGATTTCGCCAAGTCCGCTGCCGCCGAAGGTATCGACTGTATTATCGCCGGTGCGGGCGGCGCCGCGCACCTGCCCGGCATGCTGGCCGCCAACACCACGCTGCCGGTGCTGGGCGTGCCAGTGCCGACCGAGCACCTGCAGGGGCAGGATTCGCTTTATTCCATCGTGCAAATGCCGAAGGGCGTTCCGGTCGCGACCTTCGCCATCGGTAAAGCCGGCGCGATCAATGCGGCCTTATTTGCCGTATCGATGCTGGCCAATGCCGATAGCGAGCTGGCCCGGTTGCTGGTCGAGTTCCGTGATCGCCAGCGCGACGCGGTTTTCGATATGACGCTGCCGCCGGCTTCCTAGGGTTAACAGGCCCTAATATGTCGATTCTTCCCGGCAGTACCCTCGGCATGCTCGGTGGCGGGCAGCTCGGGCGCATGTTCGTAACCGCGGCCAGAACGCTGGGATACGAGGTCATCGTGCTCGATCCGGACCCGAACAGTCCTGCCGGCGGGCTGGCCAGGGACTACGACGATACCGCGGCGCTCGACTTTTTATCGCACAATTGCGCGGTAGTAACCACCGAGTTCGAAAATATTCCGGCGGTAACCCTGGCCTACCTGGCCAAATCGGTGCCGGTGCGTCCGTCGGCGACCGCCTTGCATATAGCGCAGCATCGCAAATTGGAGAAGCAGTTCTTTCGTGAACAGGGATTGAATACGGTCGAGTTCGCCGCCATCGAAAATGAAGATGATTTGGCCGCCGCGCGTGAGTTCTGCTTTCCGGCGATACTTAAGACCGCAATGCTGGGATACGACGGTAAGGGGCAGGTGCTGTGCGAGAATTTCGACGCGCTGGCGTCGGCCTTCGAGCAGGTGGGCGGAAAACCCTGCGTGCTGGAGCAGCTTATCGAGTTGGAGCGCGAGGTATCGGTGGTGTTGTGCCGCTCGCTAGCGGGTCAAGTCAGCTGTTTCTCGATCGCCGAAAACAGTCATAGCAACGGCATTCTCGATGTGACGATCGCGCCCGCGTTAATTTCGCAGGAGCTTGCCGACGAAGCGATCGATGCGGCTACGCGCATCGCGCACGGGCTCGATTACTGCGGAGTGCTCGCGGTCGAGTTTTTTATTTCAGGCGACCAGCGCGTGCTGGTTAGCGAAATGGCGCCCCGCCCGCACAACTCGGGTCACTATACGCTCGACGCCTGCGAAACTTCGCAATTCGAGCAACAGGTGCGCATGGTATGCGATTTGCCGGCGGGCTCCTGCCACCAACACAGCCCGGTGGCGATGTGGAATCTGCTGGGGGATATCTGGCCGCGGAACGGTCTTCCCGATTGGGATGCGCTGTTAAAAATGGAGCACGCCAAACTGCATCTCTACGGCAAAGCCGAGGCGCGCCCGGGGCGCAAGATGGGGCACGTCAACTGCCTCGGCGCAACGCGCGATGACGCCCTGTCGCAGCTCGAAGACTTGCGCACAATTCTGGGCCGAGCCGAAAGCCCTAAGGCTCGCCGGTAACGCCGAAACTGCCGGCGGTAGCGGCGATTCGTAAGCGTTTGTTCAATCCTCTGCTGAATGCGGGTTATTGCTTGATGCCGCGGGCAACGGTGTAAGTCTTGCCCTGTTTGATTTTTTCGTAGTGCCCGAAGACTTCGCTGAAACCGCGTTTGAAAAACTGCCGCAGACCGGTAATCGTGACGATATAAAACGACCCGCCGGGCCTCAGGTAGTCGAGTGCATCGAACAGGTAAATGTATAACATTTCCTTGCCGACCTTGGCCGGGATATTCGACACGATGATGTCGAATTGCTGCGCCGGAATCTGGTCGAAGCCGTTACTCAACAGGCAGCTCGCATTCTCGATCCCGTTGTGTCGGCGGTTACGCTCGGCGTAATCGACGGCGACGAAATCCTTATCGACCATCAGCGTATGGCCCTCCGCTGCAAGTTTCGCCATCTGCAGGCCCAGCACACCGTAACCGCAGCCGAGATCGAGGCAGTCGTCACCCGTTTCTAGTTCGAGGTAGTCGAGCAGCAGGCGCGAGCCGTCATCGATGGCGCGCGGGGAAAACAATCCCCAGGTGGTGTAAAACTCGAGTCCGCGATACTCGATTTTCAGGTCCTGGCGAATTTTACGGTTGTATCGGTTCAAATCATTAAGCACGGATTCAGCCCTGTTTGCTATGCTGGCCGCGGCTTTACATCGATATATGGCTTTGCAACAATGACGCGGTTTTCAAGGCGCCATTATCTTATGGTGATATCGAGATTACTACCTGGGAGCTCGGTTTTATGCGATTCGTTTTTGGTTTGTTACTCGCCGCGGTGGTGATCTGCAGCGCAACCGCGCAGGCGGATGTCGCCGCCGGCCAATCGACCTACGCCTCCCGGGGTTGTATCGGTTGCCATGGCGCCGGCGGGGTAAGTACCGTAGCCACCTATCCCACGCTCAAGGGCAGGAACGGAGATTTTATTCGTAAAACGCTGACCGAATTCCGCAGCGGAGCGCGCAAAAACGCGGTCATGAATGCGATGGCGGCGGGGCTGAGCGATGCGGACATCGACAACCTGGGTGATTATATCGGCAACCTGAAATAAACCTCGCCGCGACGGCATTGCTAACTGGCCCGTCAGATGGCGCTTCGGGCTGGCGGCGCCATCCGGATCGACGACGCCCGTTTTTCGATCGATTACCCGCTGAATTCCAACGCCGGGAAATTATTGCCGCTTTATTTTCAGGATATGGGATTCGATATTGAATACGTGCCGATCGTGCTGTCCCAGCCGGCGCAGCGCCTCTGCCAATTGCAGCAGGTATTCGTCATTGGGGCCGCTGGGGCCCGCGGCGCCGCAGATATGACGGGCGATATCGGATTCGCTAGCGGCGCCGAGATAGGCCTCGTTGGCGGGGGTGGCGATGTAGGTCAGGCCGTTAGCCTGCGAACCGTCGGCGAAAGTCATCTCGGTGGCCACGCGCAGGTAGCCGTTTTTTTCGCGCTCGTCGAGTTGTCTGAAAACCGGCGCTTCGATCAAATATGCGAGCCCGCCGCAGACGGCGTCCGGGTCCTCAATCAGGGTCACCACGCGACCCGGATTAAGCTCGGTGCCGCGGTGATCGTGCGATCCCTGCCAGAAGCGCCGGCTCCAGCCGCGAATACTCGCCGGCCTGGATTCCAGATAAGGAAAATCGACTAGATAGATCAGCGAGCCGTAACCGAACAGCCAGCGCTGTTCATCGTCGTCCAGGCGATGGCGGCGCTGGTTTTCGGCGACGGTATTGTGAGACACGGCCTGCTCTCCGATGGGCTGGGTGACAAGTCGACTAGGATAAAACCGGTCGCCGGCAAATGCCAGGCCGGGAATTCGAAAACCGCGCAGGAACAAGGGGTTTTCGCCGGCATTGACGAAGCCCGCTTTAACCGCCGGCGTTTCAACTGTCGTACCAGCGAATTGACTGAGGGGATTGCTGTTAGAACCGCTAGGTGTCGGATGATCGGATTCCCGACCTTTGAATTGTCTGTTTCAAGTCGTGTTCGCACAGCGCGATGTTATTGCGTAGCTGTTGCGCTCGCCGTTCGAGTTGCCGGCTGCGATTGCGCTCTAGTGCCCTCCGACGCAGGTCTTAATTCGTGCTGAAGCGCTGCTATCTCCTGCTTTAGCTGTGATTCTGCCGACATCTGATGTACTCCGTAACCGGTGCGGGCCAGTTTAGCGGTATTGTGTAACCCGGGCTCATATGGGTTAGTGCCGGTTATCCATTTTGACCAGGCTGAAATCGACGGCGATATGGTGTAAATTGCCTGCCACTTGCACCCAGGAATTATCATGACCGATTACCAGATAGCCCCCTCGATCCTGTCGGCTGACTTCGCGCGACTCGGTGAAGAAGTCGATAATGTGCTCGCCGCGGGTGCCGATATCGTGCATTTCGACGTGATGGATAATCACTATGTACCCAACCTGACGATCGGGCCGCTGGTATGCGAAGCCTTGCGCAAGCACGGTGTCGAGGCGCCGATCGATGTACACTTGATGGTTAAGCCGGTGGATCGAATTATTCCCGATTTTGCCGGTGCCGGCGCCAGTTACATTACCTTTCATCCGGAAGCGTCCGAGCATATCGATCGCAGTTTGTCGCTGATTCGCGAGAGCGGCTGCCGTTCGGGCCTGGTGTTTAATCCGGCCACGCCGCTAAGCTATCTCGAACACGTTATCGACAAGGTCGATATGATTTTGCTGATGTCGGTGAATCCCGGATTCGGCGGGCAGAGCTTCATTCCGGCGACGCTCGATAAGCTGCGCAGCGCGCGCCGCATTATCGATGAATCGGGTCACGATATCCGGCTTGAAATCGACGGCGGCGTCAAGGTCGACAATATCGCCGAAATCGCGGCCGCCGGCGCCGATACCTTCGTTTCCGGTTCCGGAATTTTCGGTAGCGCCCACCCCGGCGATCCGAATCGTTATGACAGCATTGTGCGACAAATGCGCAGCGAACTTGAACGCGCAGGGTCGATCTAGCAGCCTGCATATTGCACGAAGGCGGCACAAACTTCGGAGAAATTACATAGACATCAAAATATTAAATCGATTTTTCCAGAAAATGGCCGGCTACAGTTTGTACCTGAGTTTCGTTCCCTTTGTGCACCATGCAGGCTAGTTGTAAATAGTCATGGCCTTGCCCGGAATGCTGTGATAGATTCAGTCGCCTGACCGTTGGTGTTAGTCCAGATGACTCAAGAACGCTTACAGAAAATTGAGGGTAGCCGAAGCTGGCGATGGTAATCGCAAGCAGCCGTTTCCTTGTTTATTTTTTCTGTTCTACCGTTTAAGAGTCACTCATGAACCTCAAGCAATTCAATCAAATCAGGCGTGATTACAACCGCATCCCATTGGTGCGTGAAATTTTTGCCGACCTCGATACGCCGTTAAGCGCTTATTTAAAACTTGCCGACGAGCCGTATAGCTATTTGTTCGAATCGGTGCAGGGTGGCGAAAAATGGGGACGCTACTCGATTATCGGCATGGCCTGCAGCACCCGTATCAAGGTGTACGGCAAACGCGTCTTGCTCGAAGTCGACGGCCAGGTCGCAAGCGAGCAGGAATGCGACGATCCGCTCGAATTCATCGAGCAATACCTGGCATTTTTCAAGGTTGCCGAAGCACAATGCCTGCCCAAGTTCCACGGCGGGCTGGTTGGTTATTTCGGCTACGATACGATTCGTTATATAGAACCGAAGCTTGCAACCTGTCCTAATCCCGATAAACACGAGACGCCCGACATCCTGTTAATGCTCAGCGACAAGCTGGTGGTTTTCGACAACCTGTCCTCACGCATGTTTCTGATCGTACACGTGGAGCCTGCGGCGGAGGACGCCTGGCACGAGGGTCAGCGCCAGCTCGACGAACTCGAGGTCAAGCTCAAATCGGAGCGGCTGGATGACAATCCACGCGCCTCGGAACATGCCGTCAGCGAGCGGGATTTTACTTCCGAGTTTACCCGGCAGGGTTTCGAGGATGCGGTGGACAAGGCGCGCCAGTACATTATCGACGGCGACGCGATGCAGATTGTCCTGTCGCAACGCTTATCGATTCCCTACCGCGCGCCGCCGGTCAATTTGTACCGGGCCTTGCACAGTCTCAATCCATCGCCCTACCTTTATTATCTCAATCTCGGCGACCATCACGTGGTTGGTTCATCTCCGGAAATCCTGGTGCGGCTCGAGGACGAGGCGGTTACGGTACGGCCGATCGCCGGTACGCGGCCGCGTGGCAGAACGCCTGACGACGACCTGGAACTCGAACGGGAATTGCTCAACGACCCCAAGGAACTCGCCGAACACCTGATGCTTATCGACCTCGGGCGCAATGACGCCGGCCGGGTCAGCCAGGTCGGCAGCGTCAGCCTGACCGAAAAAATGATTGTCGAACGCTACTCCCACGTAATGCACATCGTGTCCAACGTCGAAGCTAAAATCAAACCCGAAATGTCGGCCTTCGATGTGTTGCGCGCGACCTTTCCCGCCGGCACGGTATCGGGCGCGCCCAAGATTAGGGCGATGGAAATCATCGACGAGCTGGAACCGGTCAAGCGCGGAATTTATTCCGGCGCGGTGGGCTATATCTCCTGGGGCGGGAATATGGATACCGCGATTGCAATTCGTACCGCAGTAATCAAGGATGACCGGCTTTATATCCAGGCTGGCGCCGGTATCGTTTATGATTCGGTGCCTGCAAACGAATGGGCGGAAACCATGAACAAAGGGCGCGCGATATTTCGTGCAGTCGCGCTGGCCGAGGCGGGCTTACCATCGCGCGATCCCTGTGCGGCGGGGGAGGAGTCATGAAAGTCCTGATGATAGATAACTATGACTCGTTCACTTACAACCTGGTGCAATATCTCGGCGAACTCGACGCCGAGGTCGAGGTGGTGCGCAACGATCAGATCGGCGTCGATCAAATCCTGGCCTCTGACGCCAGCCATATTATGGTGTCACCGGGGCCCTGTACCCCGAACGAGGCCGGCATATCGATGGCCGCGATCGAAGCCTTGGCGGGTCGCAAACCGATACTCGGCGTTTGTCTCGGGCATCAAAGTATCGGACAGGTATTCGGCGGAAAAATCGTGCATGCGGCAAAAATCATGCATGGCAAGACTTCGCCGGTGTTCCATTCCGGGGTCGGGGTTTTCGAGGGCCTGGGTAGCCCGTTTATCGCGACCCGGTATCACTCGCTGGTGATTGCGAAAGATTCGCTGCCCGATTGTCTCGAGCTTACCGCGTGGACCCGGGACGAGGCTGGCGAGATCGATGAAATCATGGGCCTGCGGCATAAGGAGATGCCGATCGAGGGCGTACAATTTCATCCCGAGTCGATCTTGACCGATAATGGGCATCGGCTGCTGCAGAATTTTCTTCAACAGGGCATCACCTAGGAGGAGCGATGGATATTCAGACAGCGATTAAGGCGATGATCGCCCGGCAGGATTTGACTGGCGATGAAATGACAACGGTGATGCGGCAAATAATGACCGGTGAATGTACGCCCTCGCAAATCGGCGGATTTCTCGTGGGCCTGCATATGAAGGGCGAAAGCGTCGATGAAATCTCCGCCGCCGCCAGGGTCATGCGCGAGCTTGCGACCCGGGTAGAGGTCGACGATGAACACCTGGTCGACACCGCCGGAACCGGCGGTGATTCATCTGGTAGTTTCAACATTTCGACCGCCAGCGCGCTGGTGGCCGCCGCCGCCGGCGCGCGCGTCGCGAAGCACGGCAACCGCTCCATGACCAGCAATTCCGGCAGCGCCGATGTACTCGAGGCCGCCGGCGTCAAGCTGGATATTTCGCCGGAGAAGGTTGGCGAATGCGTCGAACGGGTCGGCGTGGGTTTTATGTTCGCCCCGGCTCATCATGGCGCGATGAAACATGCGATCGGCGCGCGCAAGGAACTGGCGGTGCGCACCGTCTTCAACGTGCTGGGCCCGTTGACCAACCCGGCCGGCGCGCCCAATCAAGTCATTGGCGTGTTCCATCCGGAACTGGTCGAGCTGATGGCGAATGTGTTAAAGCAACTGGGCAGCCGCCACGTCATGGTCGTGCATGCCGAGGACGGCATGGATGAAATCAGTATTTCGGCGCCGACCCGGGTGGCCGAACTCAAGGATGGCGAAGTCAGCAGCTACCGCATTACACCAACCGATTTCGGCATGGAAACCGCATCGCTCGATACGTTGCGTGTTGGCTCGGCCGAAGAAAGCCTGGCGATGATTCGCGCTGTGTTTGCCGATCAGTCCGGACCGGCCCGAGATATCGTGTGCCTCAATGCGGGCGCAGCGATCTATGTCGCGGGCTGTGCGGATTCGCTGGCGGCCGGTATCGAAGTTGCGGCAAGCGCGATCAGTAGCGGCAAGGCGGCCGAGGTGCTCGATAATCTGGTGGCCGAGAGCAATACCTGATGTGTGCCGCGCGTCCCGATATTCTAAATAAAATTCTGGCGCGCAAGCAGCAGGAAATCGAAACGCGCCGGCTGCAAATATCGCTCCCAGAGCAGCAGCGACTGGCGGACCGGGCCTCCAACCCGCGAGGCTTCGTGGCCGCGCTGCAGTCGCGGCTCGAGCGGGGTCGTCCCGCGGTCATTGCCGAAATCAAAAAAGCGTCGCCGAGCAAAGGCGTTATCCGCGAAAATTTCGATCCCGTCGCAATCGCAAAGTCATACCAGGCGGGTGGCGCCAGCTGCCTGTCGGTACTGACCGATCAGGATTTTTTTCAGGGCCACGAGGATTACCTGGTTGCCGCGCGCGCGGCCTGCGAACTGCCGGTGATTCGCAAGGATTTTATTGTCGACCCCTATCAGGTGATCGAAGCGCGCGCCCTCGGCGCCGATTGCATTTTGCTGATTGTGGCGGCGCTAGAAGATGGGATGCTGGCGCAGCTGCATGCCCAGGCGCGAGCGCTCGGTATGGATGTGCTGGTCGAGGTGCACGATCGCGCCGAGCTGGATCGAGCGCTGCGGCTCGAGCTGGAACTGATCGGCATCAACAATCGCGATTTGCGCAGCTTCGAAACCCGCCTCGAAACCACGCTCGAATTGCTGGACCTGATTCCCGCAGCTTGTCTCGTGGTTACCGAAAGTGGAATTCATACCCGCGATGACGTCGCGCTGATGCAGCGGCACGAAGTGCACGCTTTTCTGGTGGGCGAAGCCTTGATGCGTAAACCCGACCCGGGGCAAGGTCTCAAGGAGTTGTTCGGATAAGGGCGAGATAAGGGGGGACAGACCACGTTTTTCGCCAGCGAAAAACGTGGTCTGTCCCCTTTTGCTTAGCGGGTGCCGAAAACAACGATGGTTTTGCCGTGGGCGGTAATCAGACCATCTTCATTCTAGCGTCTTCATAACCCGGCCGGCCATTTCGCGCGAGCAACCGACGATTTTGGCAATTTCCTGGCGCGTGATCTTGATCTGCATCCCGTCGGGATGGGTGATGGCGTCGGGTTCGCGCGCCAAATCGAGCAGGGTGCGCGCCACGCGCCCGGTGACGTCCATGAAAGCGAGATTGCTGACCTTGCGGCTGGTATTACGCAGCCGACTGGCCAGCTGGGACGACAGCTGGAACAGAATTTCCGGGGTTTCCTTGGCCAGTTGCATGAACTGGTTGTAATGAATTTCAGCTACCTCGCACGCGGTCCGAGTGTTAACCCAAGCGCTGCGCTTGGTGTCTTCCTCGAACAGACCCATCTCGCCGAAGAAATCACCCGGGTTCAGGTAAGCGAGCACAATTTCATTACAATCCTCGTCTTCGATGACTACGCTGACCGAACCGTCAATGATATAGTACAGCGTTTCGGAATCGTCTCCCGCATGAATAATGGTACTGCGCGAGGCATATTTCTTGGCGTGGCAGTGATGCAGGAAATTGTCCAGAGCCGGATTCTGCCGAGGCACGACTTTTGTGATCGGGTTAACTGACATTTTTAAACTTTCTGATCTCACAATAATTAAACATAGCATAAAAACGGCATTTCAACAGCAATAGGTTTAAACCATGAAATGTAGAGTAAAATGGCTGGATCACATGTCTTTTGTCGGCGAATCCGACAGTGGTCACTCGGTGGTGATGGACGGCGCGCCAGAGGCGGGCGGTCGCGATCTCGGCGTGCGCCCGATGGAGATGCTATTGCTGGGGCTAGGCGGCTGTACCGCCTTCGATGTGGTGTCGATTTTGCACAAATCGCGCCAGCAAATCGCCGATTGCGAGGTAATCATCGAAGCCGAACGCGCCGCGGAAATACCCAGGGTATTCACTAAGATACACGTGCATTTCATTGTCAGCGGCAAGGCGCTCGATCCGGGCAAGGTCGGGAAAGCGGTCACCCTGTCGGCAGATAAATATTGCTCGGCTTCAAAAATGCTGGAACAAGCCGCCGAAATCACCCACGACTTCGAAATCGTTAACCTCTGACAAGAGGCGGACAGTATACGGCCCATAGTATTATTAACCCGGCGACATATATTGTCGCCGGGTTAATACAACATCCGCGAGGCCCTAAATCCGGTAGGCGCTGAAGGTCATGATCTTGCTGACTAGAGCCATCGCCATTTTAACCGGTTGCGGCAGTTCGGCGGCGCCGGCCTCGGCGGCGTTGGTGGCGTGGCGTGACTCGTCCGCGCGCATCGCGCTGAGAATGGCGCGGCTACGCCGATCCTGTTCTGGCAGGCGTTCCATATGACGATCGAGGTGAGCGCAGACTTGCTGTTCGGTTTCCTTGACGAAACCGAGACTCCACTTGTCGCCGGCCGCGCCCGCCAGCGCACCGATGCTGAAAGCGCCCCAATACCAAAAGCCGTCCAGCAGGCTGCGGCGCTCACCGAGTTCGGACAGGCGGCGCTGGCACCAGTTGAGGTGCTCGTTTTCTTCTTCCGCCGCCGCCGTCATCGCGGCGCAGTGGGCTTGTTTGTCTGCGGTCAGGGCCTGACCGCGATACAAGCCTTGGGCGGCGACTTCGCCGGCATTGTTGACGCGCATCAGCCCGGCCACTCGGGCCTGTTCGCGGTCGGATAACTCCGTTGCGTCGAACGTCTCGGCCGGATAGGCGCGCGCCGCCGCGGGCGGGCGCAGATGGCAAGTGCCGAGTCCGTGCTGAAGTTCGTCGAGTAAGCGGTCGGTCAGGCTCAATCGGCGCATGGTTTCTCCTGCAAAGGCGCTGAATTCGTGTCTCCGGGAGGCCTATTATCGATTAAAAATGGATATTTTGCCAAGCCGTCGAATATCCCTGGAAAACGGAGTTTTGCGGCTTGTAAAGCACCTATTTATCCGTTAGTATTCGCGCCCTTTGTTATAGAAGTCAAAGCCTTAACGGCTGCAAGCAGGAATTTTATGAAAACCTTCAGCGCAAAACCAGAGTCGGTAAAACGCGACTGGTACGTCATCGATGCCACCGACAAGGTGCTGGGTCGGCTGTCGACCGAAGTCGCGCGTCGTCTGCGTGGCAAGCACAAGCCCGAATATACACCCCATGTCGACACCGGAGACTACATCATCGTCATTAACGCGGAGAAAATTCGCGTCACCGGTAACAAGGAAAACGACAAAATGTACCACCACCACACCGGTTATATCGGCAGCCTGAAGTCTACCAATCTGGCAAAGCTGCGCCAGGAGCATCCGGAGCGGATCCTCCAGCACTCCATCAAGGGCATGCTGCCCAAGAATGCTCTGGGTCGTGCAATGTTCAAAAAACTGAAGGTTTACGCGGGCGACGCCCACAACCATGCGGCACAACAGCCCCAGCCTCTCGAAATCTAACAGGTCAAATCATGGCAGCAGAACAATATTATGGTACCGGTCGTCGCAAGAGTTCATCGGCGCGCGTTTATCTGAAATCCGGCGGCGGCGCCATCACTATCAACAATCGAACCATCGACGAGTATTTCGGCCGCGAAACCTCCCGTATGGTGGTAAGACAGCCGCTGCAAACCGTTGAAGTAATCGATAAGTTCGATATTAACGTCAGTGTGTCCGGCGGCGGTCCCAGCGGGCAGGCAGGAGCAATTCGTCTCGGCATCACCCGGGCGCTGTTGCAATATGACGAAACCTTTCGTGAGGCGCTACGCAAGGAAGGATTCGTCACCCGCGATGCGCGCGAAGTCGAACGCAAAAAAGTCGGGTTGCGCAAAGCCCGCCGCGGAGTCCAGTTCTCCAAGCGTTAAGCGAGAACTCCCGAAACAAAAAAGCCCGCAAAAGCGGGCTTTTTTATACCTGGCTTCGACGGGGACAGATCTGAAGATCTGTCCCCAAGCCCAAGATCAATCCGCGGTATAGCTGACTATCCCCTGGTCGGTGCCGAGAATGAGCACGTCCGCAGGGCGCTGCGCAAACAGGCCCACGCAAACCACCCCGGTGATCTGGTTGATGCGGGTTTCGAGCTCGAGCGCATCGCTGATTTCGAGGCCGTGCAGATCGAGGATCTGATTGCCATTGTCGGTGACAGTGCCGTTGCGCAGACGCGGGTCGGCCCCCAGCGCCCGCAATTCGCCGGCGACCAGTTCGCGCGCCATCGGGATTACTTCCACCGGCAGTGGGAAGGCGCCGAGTATCTGTACCAGCTTGCTGTCATCGGCGATACAGACGAAGCGATCGCTGGCCGCGGCGACTATTTTCTCCCGCGTCAAGGCGCCGCCGCCGCCCTTGATCAGCTGCAATTGCGAATTCGATTCATCGGCGCCGTCGACGTAGAGGTCGAGTCTGCCGACCTCGTTGAGGTCGACCACCTTGATGCCGTGCCCGCGCAGTCTTTCAGTCGATGCTTCGGAACTGGAAACGGCGGCCTTGATCCGGGCGCCCATTTTCAGCGCCAGCGAATCGATAAAATGGTTGACCGTCGAGCCGGTTCCGACTCCGATAATCGAGTCGGGTTCGACGTATTCGATGGCGGCTGCGGCGGCGATTCGCTTTTTATCTTCCGGCTGCATGGATTTACCTGTTGCTTCACGTGCGCTCAATTATGATAATCACCGGCTGGCAGCGCAAGACATTGCGCTGTTTTGCTTTACTCCAATATTCCATTAATCGAAGTTATCGGCTATGCGCAAAGAAAAATTCTTAGAAAAGGTACTTACCGCGAGAGTCTATGACGTCGCCCGCGAAACGCCGCTCGATTTCATGCCGAAGATTTCCGAGCGGTATGACAGCGATGTTTACCTCAAGCGCGAAGACTTGCAGCCGGTGTTTTCGTTCAAGTGCCGCGGAGCGTTCAATAAAATTTATCAGGAGCTGCAAAGCAACCCCGGGCTCAAGGGCGTGGTTGCCGCTTCCTCCGGCAACCATGCGCAGGGAGTAGCCTTGGCGGCCAAGAAGCTGCATCTCAAGGCGACTATCGTCATGCCAACCACGACCCCGTTGATAAAGGTATCGGCCGTCCGCGCGCATGGCGCCAAAGTGGTTATACATGGAGAGAACTTCGATGCGGCCAAGGAGTATTGTCTAGCCCTGGCGAAGAAAGAAAAACTGGCTTTTATCCATCCATTCGACGATTTTGACGTGATGGCCGGTCAGGGCACCATAGCGCACGAATTAATTCGTCAGCACCCGGGTAAGATCGATGCGATTTTTGTCGGCGTTGGCGGCGGCGGGCTGATCGCGGGTATCGCCGGATTCATGAAAGCGGTTAAACCGGAAACCAAGATAATCGGTGTCGAACCCGACGACGCGGCTTGCCTTTACGAGGCGCGTAAAGCGGGCAGGCGGGTAGTTCTGAAGGAGGTCGGGATCTTTGCCGACGGCGTGGCGGTAAAACAGGTCGGTAAGCATACGTTTGCCATGATTAAGGATCTGGTCGACGATGTCATCCTGGTTTCGACCGACCAGATTTGTGCCGCAATCAAGGACACCTATGAAGATACCCGCGCGATTTGCGAGCCGGCGGGCGCGCTATCGCTTGCCGGCATGAAAAAGTATGTAGAAACCCATGGCATCAAGGGGCAAACCTTTGTTGCGATCAACTGCGGCGCTAATATGAATTTCGATCGCCTACGGCATGTCTCCGAACGCGCCGAACTGGGCGAGGATCGCGAGGCTCTACTCGCGGTGCAGATTCCGGAACGCCCCGGCAGCTTCAAGAAACTGTGCCAGTTGATCGGCCATCGCTCGATCACCGAATTCAACTATCGTTATGCCGATGACAACATTGCGCGCGTGTTCGCCGGGATTCAGTTAAGCCACGGAGTCGATGAAAAAAACAAGCTTGTTACGAAGCTCCAATCGAAAGGGTATAAAGTCGTCGATATGACCGGTAACGAGGTTGCCAAACTGCATACTCGCTATATGATTGGCGGTCACCCCGGCAGTAGCGTGGACAATGAGCACCTTTATCGCTTTCAGTTTCCGGAAAAGCCCGGCGCCTTATTAAATTTTTTGATGAAGGTCGGTAACCGCTGGAACATCAGTTTGTTTCACTATCGGAATCACGGTTCCAATTTTGGCCGCATTCTGATGGGGTTCCAGGTGGACAAGAGCGATATCAAGGCGTTTAACGTTTTTCTCAAAAGCCTCAAGATCCCGTACTGGGACGAGACTGAGAATGAAGCTTACGAACTGTTTCTGAGGTAGCGCTGCCTGCCGTTTAGGCACGGCAAAAGCAAGATAGTAGGCCGGGAAATTAGATACCGACCACGGTGTCGTCGCAGATCTATCAACCTTGAACCAAAGGTTCAGGTGGGGTTATTGGCAACCCATCAGGCTTCCTGACTCGTCAGGCATGCACACCAGTGTTACACGGAAGTCCCCGAGATTGATAAATAGGCTCAAGGATTATGACGGATGCTAACGATCACCGTAGTCAGTATCGAATGACTATGGCCTGATTTTAGGGAAAAGTACAATTTAAAATTCTAATAGCCGTGATAGCTTTTAGATTTCCAGCTGCTTTGCCTCTTCGAGCACGCGGGAAATCTTGTTTTCCAGATCCTTCAGGCGCGGCGGCAATTCCTGACCGAGTTCCTTGTCGACGTTGCTGGTTCGCAGTAGGTCGTTGGCCATGTTCAGCGCGGTAATTACGGCAATGCGTTCCGATCCCATGATATGGCCGGTATCGCGAACCTCGCGCATCTTACTGTCGAGGAATTTGGCCGACTCCAATAGCGCCGATTGCTCCCCGGGAGGGCAGGCTACCTTGTAGTCTTTGTCGAGTATCGAAATATTGATCGGTTGAGCGTCTGTCATGAGCCTAGTTCGAGTGATCTTAAGCGGGAAATCATCGCTTCAACCCGGCTGCGCGCCATTTCGGTCTTCTCGATCAGTTGAGAGCGTTCGCTGACCAGCTTGTCTTTTTGCTGTTTCAGGCTGGTATTTTCGTGTTTGAGAGAACCGACGGTCTCGATCAGTTCGTCGATACGCTGCTCGAGCTGCCGGAGGTCGTCTTCTGTATATACGTTTTTATCTGAGTCCATAGTGCAATCATCGGGCCTTAGGTCGCGCAGGTCAACATGCAGTTGTTTTTGCCGACACCCACGGGTGCTAGAATGCAAAAATTATACGAATCTGTGGGATTTCTACAATGCTCGATTTTGACCAGGTGCAAACCGCTTTAGAAAACCTGGGCGCGACTGCCGATGCGGCCGAATCACATGGCACTTTGTGTGCGTTGTTGCTCGAAGATGCCTTACACGCGACCTGGTTGAGCCATACACTGGAGCAGTTGCCCGACGAGGGTAATGTATTGGCGGGAGAGCAACTTGCGGTACTGGAACAGCTTTATCGGCTGACCCGCGAACAATTGAGTAACGAAGATCTGAATCTGGAATTGCTGTTACCCGACGAAAGTTACGATTTTGGCATGCGCCTGCTGGGATTGGCCAACTGGTGCCAGGGATTTCTCTATGGCGTCGGCGTTACGGGTCTTGCCGGCAACGATAGACTCGACGATGAGGGTCGTGAGTGTTTGTCAGACCTGCTCGAAATCAGTAAGCTCAGCCATGACGAGGAAAGTAGCGATGAAGCCGAATTACAGTTTACCGAAATTGCCGAACATATGCGTGTGGCAACCTTGTTGTTGTACCAAACGCTGAATCCGATAACGCCCGCATCAACCGTGCATTGAGGGTGGAATTATCCCGTTGATCTCTTCGAGGGGGACAGAGCTAAAGGTCTGTCCCCGGTGTCCCAACCGAACGAACCGCCATAGTTAATTAATGAAACCAACCGAATTCAAACGCCGCCGCAGTCAATTGATGAAAATGATGGGCAAAAATACGATCGCGATTCTGCCGTCCGCGCGCGAAATCATCCGCAATCGCGATACGCATTTTCCGTTTCGCCAGGATAGCGATTTTCTCTACCTGACCGGGTTCAACGAGCCCGATGCGGTAATGGTATTGATACCCGGGCGCAAACATGGTGAATATATCCTGTTTTGTCGGGAGAAGGACCGGGAAAAGGAAACCTGGAACGGTCGCCGCGCCGGGCAGGAAGGTGCGGTCGAAATTTATGGCGCCGACGATTCTTTTCCGATCGACGATATCGACGATATCTTGCCGGGCTTACTCGAAGGCACCGACAGCATTTTTTATACCATGGGTGGATCGGCGGAGTTCGATAAGCGTCTCATCGGCTGGGTCAATCATATCAAGGCGCAATCGCGCGCCGGCTTGCATGTGCCCTCGGAGTTTGTCTCGCTCGACTATATTCTGCACGACATGCGGCTTTTTAAAAGCCGTGAGGAGCTGCGCCTGATGCGCAAGGCCGCCGCGATTAACGTCGTAGCGCACAAGCGCGCGATGCGGCTTTGCGCTCCGGGGAAGTTCGAGTATCAAATCGCGGCCGAGTTCGATCACGAATATCGTAACCACAATACCAGCCACGCCTACCCGTCGATCGTCGGTGGCGGCGCCAATGGCTGTATTCTGCATTACACCGATAACAATGACGAATTAAAAGACGGCGATCTGTTATTGATCGACGCCGGATGCGAAGTCGAGGGTTATGCCTCCGACATTACCCGCACCTTCCCGGTTAACGGTCGGTATTCGAGCGCCCAGCGCGATGTCTACGACATCGTGCTCGCCGCGCACCAGGCTGCGGTTAAAAAAGTACAGCCCGGCAACCATTGGAACGATCCGCATAATGCCGCGGTACGTGCGATCACCCGAGGCTTGATCGAACTCAAGCTGTTGAAAGGAACCCTGGCTAAGTTGATCAAGGAACAGGCCTATCGCAGATTTTACATGCATCGGACCGGCCACTGGCTCGGACTCGACGTGCACGATGTCGGTGACTACAAGGTCGGCGACCAGTGGCGTCTGCTCGAACCCGGCATGGTGCTGACGATCGAGCCGGGGGTTTATATTCCGGCCAGGAGCCGCGGTGTGCATCGCAAATGGTGGGACATCGGTATCCGTATTGAGGACGACGTGCTGGTGACGCGCCAGGGTCATGAAATTCTGTCCGACGCATTGCCGCGTAAGGCGACCGAGATCGAAGCGCTGATGGTCCCCTGAGATCTGTCATTGAATGAGTGGATGATGCGTGATATCTCGATCATCGGCGGTGGGCTGATCGGCCTGTGTGCAGCCCTGGTTATGCAACATCCCGGCCGCCGGGTAACCCTCGTCGAGGCGGCTGATCTGGAGCGGCAACAGTCTGGCGGTTTGAATGCCCGCTCGATCGCGCTGTCTGCCAGTAGCGTACAAATATTTCGCGCACTCGGGTTGTGGTCGCAAATAGCGGCGCAAGCGGCGCCCATCCGGCGAATCCACGTTTCTGCGCGGGGGCGCTGGGGCGTTACACGGCTCGAGGCCAAGGATTACGACCTCGATGCCCTCGGTTACGTAATTGAAAATAACGCCCTGAGTCGGATATTACTGACCGCGGTCGAAACCTCCGATAATATACAACTCGAAGATCAGGCCGAATTCGAATCGGTGGCGCAGACGCGTAAGGTCGAAATCGGCTATCGCAAAAACAAGCGGATCAAAAAAATAGAGACGGCCATCGCGCTGGTTGCGGATGGCGCCCGCTCGCCAACCCGCAGCGCACTTGACATCGAGCATCACAGTGTCGACTACGGCCAGGCCGTCGTCATCAGCAACGTTGCCGTCAGCCAACCGAAAACCGATACCGCTTATGAGCGTTTCACGGCGCAAGGCCCGTTGGCGATGCTGCCCCTGGGCGGCAGGCTATATGCCTGCGTATGGACGCTTAACTTGCAACCGGCGGCGACGATTTGCGCCCTCGACGACGCCGAGTTCAGCGCGCAGTTGCAGGATTGTTTCGGTTATCGCCTGGGTTTGATAGAAGATGTCGGCCAGCGTTTTTCGCTGCCGCTGCAGCGTACCCGGGCTGAATCCCTACAGCAGAGGCGCTGCCTGCTTATCGGTAATGCCGCCAACGCCTTGCACCCGGTTGCCGGCCAGAGTTTCAATCTGGGCTTGCGCGATATCGCCTGTCTTTATGAATTGCTGGCCGCCCGTGAGCTGACAAAACTCGATAACGAATCAATTGCAGAGATAGCGCGGGAATATGAAATTCTGCGGCTGCGCGAACAACGGCAGGTAATCCGTTACGGCGACGGTCTGGTGACTCTGTTCTCGAACGAACTACCCCTGTTTAATCAGGCGCGCGCCGCGGGTTTGGGGTTGCTGGATTTGCTACCTGCGCTGAAGACTCAAGCCGTATTTACCGGCATGGGGATGACCTTCGGCGGTAATCGCCTGTTGCGGGGACATCTGTGAGCTCGACTGATTTCGATATCGTGATTGCCGGCGCCGGGATGGTCGGCGCCAGCGCCGCTAAAGCCCTCGCCAGTAACGGATTTCGGGTGGCGCTGGTCGAGGCAATGCCGGCGCGGGAAATTGATTCGTCTAGCCAGAACTATGACCTGCGAGTTTCGGCAATTAGTCCAGCTTCGCGCGCCATTCTCGAAGGTCTTGGCGTCTGGCAGCAGCTCCAGCGGGAGCGCGTCTGCTATTACGAACAAATGTTTATCTGGCATCAACACGGCCAGGCCAGCATTGCCTTCGACGCGGTTGATCTGGCGCGCGACAATCTGGGTGCGATCGCGGAAAACCGGTTGTTGCAGCAATGTCTTTATCGCGTCTGTGACAAGCAGGCGGGAATCGAATGGTTTATGCCTGACAGCGTCGAAGAGTTACTCGTCAATCAGGCGTCTGGGGTCGAATTACGACTCGCTTCGGGTACCTATTTAAACGCGGGGTTGTTGATTGCCGCCGACGGTCGTGACTCACCAACGCGTAAACTCGCGGGAATCGAAGTTCGCAAAGGACGCTACCAACAAACCGCCATCGTCGCTAATGTCGATACCGAACTGCCGCATCGACACACCGCCTGGCAAAAATTTCTGGCCACCGGTCCGCTGGCATTTCTGCCGCTTGCCAATGGCCAGAGTTCGATCGTCTGGTCCTGCGACGACGAATTCGCGCAGCAAATTATCGCCGCCGATGATGCCGACTTTTGCGCCGCGCTCGGAGAGGCCTTCGAATACAAACTCGGCGCCGTCACTGGCAGCAGTGCGCGTATGAGTTTTCCGCTTGGGTGGCATAGTTGCGAGCGCTGGCTCAAGCATCGGGTGCTGTTGATCGGCGATGCCGCGCACGGCGTGCACCCGCTTGCAGGGCAGGGGCTTAATCTCGGTTTCAGCGATGTCGATTTATTGGCAAATCTGCTCACTGATAGATCCGATCTGACGCTGCAAAAGCAGCTGCGCCGTTACGAACGCCGGCGCAAAAGCGAGACCTGGCTGGCGACCATGGGTTTCAGCGGCCTTAAGTGGATCTATGGGTTGCAACAAAAACCCTTGACCGGGCTACGTAATCTGGGAATGCGACTAGTCGACCAAGCCCCGAGTTTAAAGCGCGAAATAATGCGCAAAGCAATCCAGAATTTAACCTAGGGAACCTCTGCAAAATGCAGGGGTTCCTGCGGCACAAGGATGTGCCGCCATTTTTTAATCACGTAAGTGAGTGAAAAATGAAGATAAACACAAAATCGCATTTTGTGTTTATCGTGCTCTGCTAAGTCAGGATGACTTATGCAGAGCTTCCCTAGATGGGCCAGCTTAATTAAAACGATTTTTCCTGTTTTAATCTGGCGGCAGCTAACCTGTGGCGGTAACAAAAAGCGAGTAATATAGGTTCGAAGGATGATCGGCCGCGCGCGATGCGCTCGAGCCGGCGATAATTAAGATCTGCATCAGGTTTCGTTAGCGCAACAGGCTTGGTTCGAAGGTCGAGTCTGCCCGCTCTGCAATTAATACTTTAAATCGCGGCCGAGTGGCTCTATTCTCTGCGCTATCCAAGAACCACGCCTCACCCGAGAGGTCGAATACCGATGGGAAACAAAACACCGCTTTACCAATGCCATCTCGACGCCGGCGCCAAGATTGTCGATTTCGCCGGCTGGGACATGCCGATCAACTATGGGTCGCAAATTGCCGAGCACGAGGCTGTGCGCGGCGATGCGGGCATGTTCGATGTTTCACATATGACCGTGGTCGACGTTAGCGGCGGCGCGGCGAAATCTTATTTGCAGTATTTGCTCGGCAATGACGTCGCGCGGCTGAAAATTACGGGCAAGGCGTTATACAGTTGCATGCTCAATGAGCAAGGCGGCGTCATCGACGACTTGATTGTTTACTACCTGCGCGATAATTTTTATCGGCTTGTGATCAATTCCGCGACGCGCGAGAAAGATCTGGCCTGGCTCGACCGGCAGGCGCAGGGTTTCGCCGGTCTCGTCATCAAATTTCGCGAAGATATCGCAATACTGGCGGTGCAGGGGCCAAACGCCCGCAGCAAGGCGATTGCCCTGTTCGACGATTACCAGCAGCAAAGCCTGCGGCAATTAGCCCGCTTTCAGGCAGCCGAATTCGACGACTGCTTCGTTGGGCGCACCGGATATACCGGAGAGGACGGTTTTGAAATCATGATGCTGGCCGAGCGGATACCGAACTTCTGGGAGCGCTCGCTGGCGGCTGGTATTACAGCCTGTGGCCTTGGCGCACGCGATACCTTACGCCTGGAAGCGGGCATGAATTTGTACGGCGCGGATATGGATGAAACCACCAGCCCGCTGGTATCGGGATTAGGCTGGACCCTGGCCATGGACGACGATCGCGAGTTCATCGGTAAAAAAGCGCTGCTGCAACAGCGGGCCGCGGGAATACAGCAAAGTTTTGTTGGTCTGTTATTATTAGACAAAGGTGTTTTGCGTAATCATTTACGGGTAGTTACCGCATTGGGCGACGGTGAAATTACATCGGGTAGCTACTCGCCGACTCTGCAGCAATCGATAGCCATGGCACGCGTGCCGGCAGGTACGGCTGGTCAGGTCGAGGTCGAGGTTCGCAATAAAATGTTGAAAGCTGAAGTTGTTAAACTTCCCTTTGTGCGCGAGGGGAAGTCCATGTTAAATCACGAGGGTAATCACCAATGAGCGAAGTGCCATTAGAACTGAAGTTTTTATCTTCACACGAATGGGTCTTGATTGAGGACAATGTAGCGACAGTCGGCGTGTCGGATCATGCCCAGGAATTGCTGGGAGACCTGGTTTACGTCGAGTTACCCGAAGTAGGCGGCGCGGTCGCCGCGGGCGACTCGGTCGGCGTCATTGAATCGGTCAAGGCGGCCTCTGACACTTATGCGCCGGTCAGCGGCGAAGTTATCGAAGTCAATGAAGAGCTCGAAGGTGCGCCCGAGAGAATCAACGATGATCCATACGGCGATGGCTGGATGTACAAGATTGCGATGGAAGATGCGGAAGAAGTCGGGGATTTACTCGATGCGGATGCCTATTCGGAAACCATAGCCGACGAAGAATAGACCCGGTATCCACCGTGCCAGGCAGGGTCGCGCCCGCGACGCGGGAACGGGGAATCAAGGCCGCGCAAGGCCAGCTAACGCCGAATTTGTCGCCGGACGGGTTAGTCTGAAAATGGCGGACCAGGGCAATAAAGGTATTTCACGAATCGTCAGGGCGACGAGACACTCCTGGCAGGGGTTGGGTGCCGCCTACCGTTACGAGGAGGCTTTTCGTCAGGAAGTCTGGTTATGCTGTCTGATGATTCCGCTGGGTCTTTACCTCGGTGACGGCGGTCTCGAAAAAGCGCTGCTGGTGGCGAGTGTAATCCTGTTACCACTGGTGGAAATACTCAACTCTGCGGTGGAGGCGGTGGTCGATCGGATCGGCCTCGAGCGGCACGAACTTGCGGGCCGCGCCAAGGACATGGGCTCCGCGGCGGTAGCCATTGCAATTATTTTAATGGCCGCGGTTTGGGTCCTGGTTTTGTTATTTTAGCAAGTGTTTATCCGTAGCTGCCGATCGAACCGGTGGGCTTTTTTGCCGCGCTGTCATGCGCCGGGGCAAAGCGGGTCCCGCATTGCTAATGAGACGGTTGTTGCAGGGACGATAAAACCGAATCGAGGTCGTCGATCGGGGCCCGGCAGCTGAAGCCTTCGCATATCCAGGCGCTGGTGCCTGTAGTGCTCGATTTGCGCGCGAGTTCCGGTGGTAGGCCAGTAGCGTCGGCCGGCACGAAATACGCCGACTGGTCAGGCCTTAAGCGCGGTAATATCTGTTTCCGCCAGTGCTGCAGGCCTGCTTTGTCGCCGCGCACGATGAGTTGCTGCGGGGGCTGCTGCAGCGCTTCCAGCAGGGCGACAAATCCGGCAGCGTGGAAGGGTGTTTGCCGGAGATTGTCGGCCACCGACCGCAGCGCTTTTTCGGCATATTGCGTATATGACTGACGACCGACCAGCAATCCCAGGCGATGCAGCGCCAGGGAAGCGACCGCATTACCGCATGGCATGGCTTCGTCCTGCCACGATTTCGGTCTTTGGATCAGTTTTTCGTGATCGGCGGCGGTAAAATAAAATCCGCCATGGGGCTCGTCGACAAACAGTTCTAGCAGTCGATCCGCGAGTTCGATCGCAAACTCGAGGTCTTCGTCGCACCATTCGAACTGCAGGCAATCCAGCGTCGCCTGTAACAGCTGTGCGTAATCATCGAGATAACCCGGCAACTGCTTACCGTCAGACTTGCCGAGCGCCAGCAAGCGTCCGTCATGCCAGCACTCCAGCCGCACGGCCTTGAGGCAGCGTTTGGCGATATCGAAATATTGCTGCGACATGAATACGCGGGCGGCGATAGCCAGACCCCGTATCGTTAATGCGTTCCAGCTCGTCAGCAGCTTGTCGTCCAGGTCCGGGGGTATGCGTCCGTTGCGGATGTCGAGTAACTGTTGCGACGCGTGCTGGTGCGCGCGGCGAAGGCTTTCCGCGCCCAGCTTAAGTTTCTCGATTACCTGCTCGACGTCGTGGTATCCGTGCAAGTGCCACTTGCCTTCGAAATTGGCGGCCTGATCGAGTCCGAAACGGTAGGCGAAGGACGGATAGTGTTCGTCACCGATTATCTGTTTGACTTGCGCCGGGCTCCACAGGTAGTACTTGCCTTCGACAGCTTCGGAATCCGCGTCTAGCGCGGCGTAAAAAGCGCCTGTCGGAGCGCGCATATCGCGCTCGAGCCAGGTAACGATACCCTCGACGGCGTCGGCGAACAGCCGCTTGCCGCTTAGGCGAAATGCCTGGGCAAACACCTGCAATAACTGGCCATTGTCATAGAGCATCTTTTCGAAGTGGGGGATCATCCATTTATCGTCCACCGAGTAACGAAAAAATCCCCCTCCGAGATGATCCTGGATGCCGCCTAGCGCAATCCGCCGCAGACTGAATTCGATTGCCTGGCGCAACGGGTCCGTAGCTTGTTTGTCAAAGGCGCGTTGCAATGCCTGCAGCAGAATGGCAGGTTGCGGGAATTTCGGAGCTCGCCCGAATCCGCCGAATTCGGGATCATGAGCCTTTTGCAGTTGAGCCTCGAAGGTGGCTACTGCGCCGATATCGGCTCCGTGCCGGTTCTGGTTTTCGCGCAGCTCGATTTCGATCAGGGCTTGCTGGATAGCCTGACCCTGCTGCCTGATTTTTTCCGGCTCCCGCTGAAAGATTTCGACCAGCCGCTGCAGCAGATCGCTGAAGGCAATCATGCCGTACTTCGGTTTATCGGGGAAATAGGTGCCGCCGAAGAACGGCAGTTGATCCTGCGGCGACAGGAACATCGTCAGCGGCCAGCCGCCGGGCCGGCGCGCTATCAATTGATGCGCGGTTTGGTAAATGCGATCGATATCGGGACGTTCCTCGCGATCGACCTTGATGTTGACGAAATGTCGATTCATCAGAGCCGCGGTCGCCTCGTCCTCGAAGGACTCGTGCGCCATTACATGGCACCAGTGGCAGGCTGAATAGCCAATTGACAACAGGATCGGTTTATTCTGCCGTTGCGCCAATTCCAGCGCTTGCGGCGACCAGGTCAACCAATCCACCGGGTTGTCCGCATGCTGGCGCAGATAAGGACTGGATTCGTCGGCGAGCGCGTTAGGCGTTTGTCTACATTTGCATCAAGTCCGTGCGATAATAACACCCTGATCAGGCATACTCATGAGTTTGAATCAGATAATTTCGTAATGATAGCTTTCCCGTCGATAGATCCCGTCGCCATCTCCCTGGGTCCGGTGAAAATTCACTGGTATGGACTAATGTACCTACTGGCTTTTGCCAGTGCCTGGTGGTTGGGCAAACGCCGGGCGCGCCTGGAATGGACTCCGGTGAAACCGGCGCAGGTCGACGACCTGATTTTTTATGGCGCACTAGGCGTAGTGCTGGGCGGCCGTATCGGCTCGGTCATTTTTTATAATTTTGACAGCTTTCTGCAAAATCCATTGTATCTGCTCAAAATCTGGGAAGGCGGGATGTCGTTCCATGGAGGCTTTATCGGGGTTGCGCTGGCGATGGAATTTTATCGGCGCAAGCTCGGTTGCGGCTATTTCCAGTTGACCGATTTTATCGCACCGCTGGTGCCCCTGGGGCTTGCCGCCGGGCGCTTCGGCAACTTCGTCAATGCCGAGCTTTGGGGCGCCCCGACGAAACTACCCTGGGCGATGAAACTATCTTGCGAACAATTTCCGCCGGATCGATACGTCGACTTCGCGGGACCCCTGTGTTTTAGCGCGCGCCACCCGACACAACTCTACGAAATGATGTTCGAGGGGATATTCCTGTTCGTCGCATTGTGGCTGATATCGGCAAACCCTCGCGCGACCATGACCGTCACCGGGTGTTTTCTGCTGCTGTATGGCATTGCCCGCAGCGGCGTGGAGTTCGTTCGGCTGCCCGATGCTCACATCGGATATTTGCTGAACACCGATTGGCTGACCCGGGGCATTGTATTATCGGTGCCAATGATTATAGTTGGGCTTATCCTGTTGATACTGGCGAAAAGGAACCAAAATGCGGCAATATCTTGATCTCATGCGGCATGTGCTCGACCATGGTAGCGAGAAAACGGACCGCACCGGAACCGGTACTCTGTCGGTTTTCGGCTATCAGATGCGTTTCGATCTGACGCAGGGATTTCCGCTGATAACGACCAAGAAACTGCACTTGAATTCCATAGTTCACGAATTACTGTGGTTTCTGCAAGGCGATACCAATATTGCCTATTTGAAAGAAAACAAGGTTCGGATTTGGGATGAATGGGCCGATGAAAACGGCGACCTGGGGCCTGTTTACGGCGCTCAATGGCGTTCCTGGCGGGCCGCCGACGGTCGCGTGATCGATCAGATCCGGCAGCTCGTCGACAATATCAAAACCAACCCGGACTCGCGCCGCCTGATCGTCAGTGCCTGGAATGTCGGTGAAATCGAAAACATGGCCTTGCCCCCCTGCCACGCTTTTTTCCAGTTTTACGTTGCCGATGGGCGCCTGTCCTGCCAGCTTTATCAACGCAGCGCCGATGTATTTTTAGGAGTGCCGTTCAATATTGCCTCCTACGCCTTACTACTAATGATGGTGGCACAGGTCAGTGAGCTCGAGGCGGGCGATTTTGTGCACACGCTGGGCGATGCGCACCTGTATACCAATCATTTATCGCAGGCGCGGCTGCAACTCGAACGTGAACCGTTTGCCTTGCCGACGATGTCGCTGAATCCGCAGGTGCGTGACCTGTTCCAGTTTGGGTTCGAGGATTTCGAACTGCGTGAGTACCGCTGCCACGAGCACATCAAGGCGGCGGTCGCTGTATGACCCCCCTATTTTATCCAGGGAAATTAAGATCAGATGATTGATGCCGAGCTAAACAATATTGCGGTCGATGTCGAAACCCGCTATATCGAAGATCAGTCGAATCCGGAGCAAAATTGTTACGTTTTTGCCTACACTATTACGATTCGGAATAAAGGGTGGCAGGCAGCGAAATTGCTGACCCGTCACTGGGTTATCACCGACTCGAACCAGAAGGTGCAGGAAGTCCGCGGCGATGGGGTAATCGGAGAGCAACCCCCTGTTAAAACCCGGAGAACAATTCGTTTATACCTCGGACACAATGCTCGAAACCGCGGTGGGCACGATGAAGGGCAGTTACCAGATGCAGGCCGACGATGGCTCGCATTTCGATGCGGAAATAGATGAATTCGTGCTCTCGACCCCACGAGTGCTGCATTAGCCGGTCCCGTCCGTGGCCATATACGCGATAGGTGATGTCCAGGGCTGTTACACCGAGCTCTGCCGACTCCTCGAAAAGATTGATTTCGATCCCGCCGTCGATACCCTGTGGTTTTGCGGCGACCTGGTCAATCGCGGCGATGAGTCCCTGCAAACCCTGCGCTTTGTGAAGTCTCTGGGCGATAGTGCGCTTACCGTGCTTGGAAATCACGATCTGCATCTGCTGGCGCTGCACCATGGCGTAAAAAAGGTTCGCGTTACCGCCGATCTGCAAAAAATACTGAAAAGCCCCGACCGGGACGAATTGATGAATTGGTTACAGGGGCAATCCCTGCTGCACTACGACAAAAGACATCGGGTCCTGGTGGTGCATGCCGGTATTTATCCCAGCTGGGGGTTGAGCCGGGCGAGGAAACTGGCTGCTGAAGTCGAAACGATGTTGCGCGGGGAGAATTCCGTCAAGTTTTTCAGAAAGATGTACGGCAACAAACCCGATAAATGGTCGAATGGTCTCAAGGGCAGCAAGCGCTTGCGCTTTATCACCAACGCATTTACACGCATGCGATATCTGGATCAATCGGGCAAACTCGATTTCACCGTCAATCGCAGCCCGCAGAGATATTTACGCCGAGACATGAACCCCTGGTTTCTGGCGGAAGCCCAATTAAGAGCAGACCTGCGTGTGCTGTTTGGACACTGGTCGACATTACCGATTGGTTGCTATGGACGTTTTTTTGCACTCGACGGCGGCTGTGTCTGGGGCGGGCACCTGGTGGCCTTGCGGATCGATAATGACTCGGAGGACTGGTTTTTTGTCGATTCCCATACCAAAAAACCGATAAATACTGCTAAACAATAAGGATAACTAATTCACTTTCGGTAGAAGGTGGAGGATTAAATGCGACGTTTTTCGCTATCTTTAACGAGATTACAGTTATAACTTATCCATGTTCGCTGCGCTAGCATGTCAATAGATCGTCGCGACATCGTACAGATGCTGAGACGCGAGAATGAGTTACTCAAGTCTCGCAATCAAAAGCTCGAAGCACGATTGACCCGGCACCAACAAGCTTTTCGCGCACTTGATCGCATGGATGAAACCATGCAGGCCGTGCGCAGCAGCTTTGATTTAAACAAGCTGATTGGTGATTTACTGGCACTTGCTCTGCATGCATGCGATTCGGAAAACGGCTCGATGATTCTAGTCGATGACGGTACTAACGAGCTGGTATTTGTCGAGGTTATCGGCGATACCAGGGAGCATTTGCTCAACCATCGCATCGATATCGACACTGGAATTGTCGGACATGTGGTCAAGACCCGGAAAGCAATGCTGGTAACCGATGTATAAAATTCATCCAGATGGTCGTCGGAAGTCGATCAGGTTATCGGGTTCAACACCGTTGCTCTGATGCGCGCGCCGTTGGGTAACAATGACAGAAATTACGGAGCAATCGAAGTAGTTAATAAAATATCCAGTAACGAGTTTGATGGAAGTGATCTGACGATACTGCGCGTAACCGCGCACTTTGTAAGCCAGGCGTTACGGGAAGCCGAGGATATAACCCAGATGGAAGGTGAGAAATTTTGAATAAAAACCTGCTTATTACTGTACTCCTGACGCTTTTGTCGTTTGCGGTTTATCAACCTGTTTCCGCGGCGGCAAGCGTGGAATTGGTGACTTCCTCGAGGGTGATTTTAAAGATCACTGAGGGAATGACGGTTGATCAAATCATCCAGCGTGTCTACCCGAAGGACAAGGATTTGTGGCCGCAAATAAAGGCCAAGCTGATCGAAACCAATCCCAACTCGTTTGTCCAGTATTCGGACAGATTGGTGCCCGGCACAAGACTCAAACTGGTGGATATCAGGCGCATCTATGATCAGGATCAACTGGAACCTAAGACTAAGGTCGGTTTTGTCGCCCGACTGGACGGTAAGGCGATTGCCAGGGATGTGAATAACCGGGTGCAGCAATTACAGATTAATTCGCAGATCTTCGAAGGCGACCGGATAGAGACCGAATCCGATTCCAGCGTAAAAATTCTGATGGACGACGGCGCCGAGGTATATTTGAAGGAAGATTCGGTACTCAAGATCAGCGAGTACGTCATTACTTCAGGTTTCGGCGAAAAAAGCAGCAGTATTCTCGATTTGCTGCGCGGTGGTCTGCGCAAGATTACCGGTGCCATCGGCGCCAGTACCAAGTCCAACTATCAGGTCCAGACCGGACTCGCGACCATCGGTATCCGCGGTACCGACTACGTCATCAAATTATGCAAACAGGACGATTGTACCCAGACGGTTAGTCGCAATGATCCCGCGGCGAAATTGCACGCGGTGGTGCTGGATGGCGCAATCACCCTGACCACGGAAGAAGAGGTACAAATCCTGATGGCGATGGGTGAATACGGTACCGCTACCACGGAAACCCTGATCATCGAAGACGAAGCGCCGGTACCGGTCGGGTTTTTGAACCAGCAAGAAACGCAGCAGTTTAATGATACCGAGCCGCAGCAAAAAAAGGCAATGGAAGGAAAGTCCTCCAAGAAATGGGCCTGGGTTCTCGGAGTGTTATTGCTAGCCATCGGGCTGTAAACCGTGCGCAGCGCGCGCAAGTCAGCCGCTTCCTCGATCCGCTGGTTTATTGCCGAATACCGGCCTGGCACAGCGTCCTATCGAACTGTTATTTTTATCCTGGGGGAGGCTATCCTGGCGCTTAACGGTATTGCGGGCGTCGATTAACGCCGCGGGGCTTATCCGCCAATGCTTTAATTCACGAATCAGGATTCGGCGGGAGTGGCGAACGCGCCGGCGATTTCCAGCAGGTTTTGGATTGTGTACTGTCGATTTCCCAGCATTATGGCTTGATGCAACTGCACATAGCCTTCGCGAAAAGGTACCAGCCGATTGTTTTTAACCAAAAAAGTGCCGTTGGTCGAGCCGAGATCGCGCAGGTAGGTTTCTCCATTAATGACCTGAATCTCGGCATGTTTCTTACTCACCATAGGGTCGCTAATGTATATGCAACCCTCGCGGCCAATCACATAAGTCCTGCTTTCCATGTGTTTGTCGTCCTCGTTGTTATTAACCCGGCGACAATACGTGTCGCATTCAGCCGTCGTGCGTCTGCCCACAGACGGGAAATCAGTCTATCCGAATCATGGTCAAATTTCCCGTACATATTTAATAAAGGAATGGTCATGAATATTGCTAGTATCCGCGTCAAAGTAATCCCGTTTTTCGAGCTTCCACTCGCTTTCATCAAAGTCCGGAAACCAAGTATCGCCCTCGAAACTTCGATGGATGCGGGTAATGTACAAATCGGTCGCACGCGCTAGTGATTGCCGGTATAAACTCGCGCCACCGATGAGCATTATCTCGGCGTCGTTCTGACACAAAGCGATAGCCGAGTCGATGCCGTTGGCGATTTCACAGCCGGCGGCGCTGAAGTCCGGATTCCGGGTAACCACGATATTGCGTCTGCCGGGCAGAGGTTTGCCGATAGACTCGTATGTTTTCCGTCCCATGATGATCGGCTTGCCCATCGTGGTGCGTTTGAAGAAAGCGAGGTCTGCCGGTAAATGCCAGGGCAGGCCGTTTTTACTGCCGATTAATCTGTTATCGTCCATGGCGACGATCAGGGAAATTTTGGTCATAGATTCAAGGCCCTGCTGAGCTTTGCGAAATCGGCAATTTCGAGGTTTTCGGCACGTAGCCCCGGATTAATTCCGCAAGCCGAAATTGTTTCGCGATCCAGTATCGATTTCAGTGAATTGGAAATGGTCTTTCGGCGCTGGCCGAACGCCTTCTGTACGAGTTGCGAAAACTGTGCATAGTCATCGATTTCCTGTGTGGGCTGCTGCAGCGGAATCAGCCGAATCACCGCCGAATCCACCCTGGGTGGCGGTTTGAAACAGGCGGGCGCGACCTCGAACAGATACTGGCACTGACAATGAAATTGAAGCATTACCGAAAGCCGCCCATAGCTGGGATCGCCGCTGCCCGCGACAATTCGTTGCGCCACTTCTTTTTGCACCATGAAATGCATGTCTTGAATGAGATGCGCCGACTCGAGCAAATGGAACATCAGCGGTGTTGAAATGTTATACGGCAAATTACCCACCAGCCGAATTTTTCGCCCGGTTGCGATGCCGGCAAGTTCGAACTTGAGAATATCGGCGTTAATTATTTCGAGCCGCCCCAGGGCGCCGGCATTTTTTTCCAGTACGGGTATCAGGTCGCGATCGAGTTCAATCGCGGTCAGACTTTTACAGCGTTGCAATAGCGGGTAGGTAAGCGCACCCTGACCTGGCCCGATTTCGAGCAAAAACTCCCCCGGTCGCGGATCGATGGCGCGCAGGATGCGTTCGATAACGCTGCGATCATGCAGGAAATGCTGGCCGAAGCGTTTACGCGCCCGATGCATTCGCTTGTCTATTACCAGCCTGCAGAAGCGCCGAGTCGATTGCAGCGAATAAACTATCCGGCCGGGCTTGTTTGCTACCGGCAAGGTCGAGCGCGGTGCCATGGTCGACCGAGGTTCTGATGATAGGCAGGCCGAGCGTGGTGTTGACCGCGTTATGGAAACCGAGGTGTTTCAGCACCGGTAATCCCTGGTCGTGGTACATTGCGACTACCGCATCCGCGTCTCGTAACATCGCTGTCGTGAACAGGGTGTCGGCGGGAAAAGGTCCGCTTAAATTGACGCCGCCACGTTTTAGTTTCTCCAGGCTGGGAATTATGATCTCAATTTCTTCGCGTCCCAGGAATCCGTTTTCGCCGGCGTGCGGATTGAGACCGCATACCTTGATCAGCGGATTCCGGATGGCGAAGCGGTTGCGCAGATCGCGATCGAGAATCTCGATGACCTCGGTTATCGCCTGTTCGCTTATCGCGTCGGCCACATCGCGTAGCGGCAAGTGGGTCGTGACCAGCGCCACTCTGAGATGGGCCGCAACCAGTAGCATCACGGGTTTCGGAACCTGGCAGATGTCGGCCAGGTATTCCGTATGCCCCGAAAACTGTATGCCGGCACGGTTGATGACTTCTTTATGAACCGGCGCGGTTACCATGGCATCGAATTCGCCGTCCAGGCAAGCGCCACAGGCGCGTTTTAGCAGTGTCAATACATAGTCGGCATTGGCGCTGTCCAGTTGTCCGGGTAGGCTTGGCTGCGCCAGTGGCTGGTGGATGACTTCGATCGCATTACCCGCGGCCGAGATTTTGTCATAGGGGATAAACTCGATTGCCGATCCCAGCGCTGCGGCACGCGTCGCGAGCAGCTGCCGGTCGCCGATGACAACCAGGCGCGCGTCGAAGCGGGATGGTTCAAGCCCCGCGATGATGTCCGGGCCGATGCCGGCAGGTTCACCGCTGGTGATTATTATAGCAGCCTCAGGCATCTGGTTTATCGGGGAACACGACGTAAGCTTCATCCCTGAGGCGACGCTTCCAGAGATCGAATACTTCGCGTTGTTTTTGCTGCAGTAATTGAGAGTAAATTTTTTGACGCCTGGTTTGGGCGGTCTCGTCGACGCTGCGACGACCGGTTACTTCTACCAGGTGCCAGCCGAATTGGCTACGGAAAGGTTCGCTGAGCTCACCCTCTGCTAGCTGATTGGCGACTGTTTGGTACTCTTTGGCGGTGGCTCCCGGATCCATCCAGCCGATATCCCCGCCATTGGAGCCCGATGCGTAATCGACCGAGTAGAGTTGGGCCAGGCGGGTAAAATCCTCGCCCGCGAGAATGCGCTCGCGAAACTCGTGCAACCGCTGTTGCGCATCCTCCTCGGACACCAGTTCGTTCGGTTTGATCAGAATATGGCGGCTGCGAACTTGCTGGCTGATGACCTGTTCCAAATCACGACGCTGTTTCAGATGTACGACGTGAAAACCGCTGGCGCTGCGAATTGGCCCGGCGTGGCCTCCGGGCTCCATCGATAATACCTGGGCGGTAAACAGGCTTGGAATCTCGGCCTTTTTGCGCCAGCCGAGATCGCCGCCCTGCAAGGCGGTATCTCCCGCGGAAAATGTATTAGCCAGCTGATCGAAATTGTCACCCTGATCGAGCCTGGACATGATCTCGAGGGCGGTCTTTTGCGCCAGGTCAACCTGATTCGGAGTGGCGGCATCCGGTAAGGCGATCAATATGTGTGACAGACGATATTCGTAGCTGGCCCCGTCGCCACCGCTTTGTTCGATAAATTCATCGACTTCCGCGTCGCTGATGGATGCGTTGCGTTGGCTGTACTGGCGCTGCAAGGTAGAGATGGTCATTTCGCGGCCCACGGTTTGGCGATACTTTTCGTAGTCGAGTCCGTCGGCGATCAGCGCTTTACGAAATTCCGATAGAGTCATCTTGTTCTGGCGCGCGAGGCGTTGCATTGTCTGGTTGAGTTGGCTGTCTGATATCTTGACGCCGCGGCGCGCCGCTTCCTGCAACAGTAGCGAATCGCTAATCAGAGCCTCTAACACCTGGCGCGCGAGCACATCGTCGGGCGGCAATCTACGCTGGCTTCGCTTGAGGTCGATGGAAATCAACTGGATGCGGTTTGCCAGTTCGCGCTGGGTGATGACGCTCTCGTCGACGATTGCAATAATCGTGTCGAGCGTTGTCTGCGCCGCGGCCAGGTTCAGCATTAGCAGGCTGCCGAGAAGAGTTCCACTTAGTCCGATCAATTTCATAGCTTGTCAACGATTATCAGAATGCCGGGCGGTAGCCAGGTATGGCTTCATGCAGTTGCGCATCAATATCTCTGCCTGCCTTGCTTAGTCCCTTGAGGGTCAGTTCAAAATAGATACTATTGTCGGTTTCGGCGAAGTCTTCGAGTTCATCGCCGCTTTGACCGGCCAATATTTTAAGGCCCCAACAACAGGATTCATAGCTAATACCCAACAAATTCTCGACCGGTTGTTCGAATCTCAGCGAGCGCTGAATTTTAGCCACCAGGGTCCAACGCTCGTTAACCGGGTAGACCAACGAAACCAGCGCCTGTTCCAAATCTTCTTCCTTAAAAAAGTAGCCCAGGTTTGCGGCCAAGCGGGCGTTGGCATAATTGATCGATAAATCGCGCTCGCTGATTTCGCCCATTTCCTGTTCGTAGACCAGTCGCCCTGCGATTCGCGTTCTTGAATTGGGCCGTATATCGAGTTCGGTGATGACGTCGGATTTTGGCGCATCATCCGGGCTGCCGCTGAGACTCACCCGCCGATCCTTGAGGTAGAAGGTCTGACCTACCCGCAGTTGCAGCAATTCATTGCCGCTGTCATTGTCGTAAATTCGGGTGGCGAGGCCCAAGGTAACCTGGCTGGCATCGCCGATTCGATCATTGCCGGTAAATCGGTTGTTCTTGAACAGATTGTTGAAGGTTCTGGCATTTAGCGAGGTATCGAAATCCGGGATATTGGCCTGATCCTCGAACGGGGTATGCAGGAAGTAAAGCCGGGGCTCGAAGGTTTGCAACCATTGCTGCCGCGTGCCCGCCAGGCGTTCGAAGATCAGGCCGCTGTCGATACCGAGGGTGGGCAAACTTCGAGTGATCGAGTCATGCCCCGAATTATTGTCCAGTCGATAGTCGGTGAAACCGAGCTGCAGCTCGGGTTCGAAAAAATACCAGCTATTCGAAGACCGCCAGTTCAGCGAGGTTATAATATTGCTGCGAGTGCCGGTGACGCTTTGATCGCGCTCGAATTCGACCAGCTCCAACTGCACTGCCGGCGCCAAGTTGCCGCGCCATAGCAGCGGATTAGTATCCAGAGTCAGACGTGGCAGGCGATTGTAGGGTCGGCTTGCAACCGCGGTATCGCGGTCCAGCGTTTGATAATTCTGCCACAGTAGCTGACTATTCCAGATTTCTCCGCTGCGTTGCAGGCGCAGGTGACGTTCCAGGTGTCGAGTATTGTTGTACTGCGGCGCTATGTTTTCGAAATCGTCAAATATATCGCCATCCGATGTGTCAACCAGCAACAGGTCGGCCCGGAGACCCTGGCCTAGATTCGTGTAGTGCCGCCATTGCTGAAACCATCGGGTATCGTCTCGCAATTCATCGTCGAGATGGGACAGTTCCAGTTGGCCTTGGTGCGACTCGAACAGATAGCGGTTTTCGGTATTAAGCTGGGTACCGCGATCGCTGAACCAGGCGGGAGTAATCGTCATGTCAAAATTGGGCGCGATATTCCAGTAAATTGGAACAACGATGTTATTGCCGTTGGTTTCGCTGTAGCCATAGCTCGGTGTCAGCAAACCGGAGAGTCGGCGATTGTCTACCGGGAACTGGAAGTACGGCACGTATAGAAACGGAATACCTTGAAAAAACAGCCGCGCATGTTTGGCGTTACCGCGCCCGCTTTCATAGTCGATCGCCATTTCCGCGGCGCGCAGGTGCCAGTCCCGATCCTCGGGATCGCAGGTGGTATACAACAGATTCCGGTAGTGACTGCGGAATTGATCGAGCTTGCGAATTTCATCGGCCTGTCCGCGCGCGTGATTGTCGCGTAATTCGAATTCCGGCAGTCGGATTATGGCGGTATCGTTGCGGTTATCGACTTCGATGGCGGGACTGGAGAGCCGGTAACTGGGGTCTTCGAACCTGACGTCGCCGCTGGCGTTAATTGCTTCGGTGGTTTTATTGATGACGATGTCGTCAGCGCTAATTCGCTGTTGCTGGCGGGTAAGGCTGACATTACCGATAAGGTGTAAGATTTCGCGATCGTCGCTGGCGACGCGCTGTGCTTCGACGCTGGTTTCGGCGGCACCGGTATCTTCGCTCGCGACAAAGGTGAAGCTCGGTATCCGGCACAGATTCCAGTCTTCCGCGGCGAGGCTCGCAGTCGAGTGAATTGAGGCAAGCGCAAGCGCAAGCAGTAAATATCGTAGGCGCAGCAAGACGATCCGGAAAATAAACTGATTTTGTCACATTATCGCGTTTGGGTTAATCCCGGCTGAATAACTTGTGGCTTATATCCTGATGCGAAGTGACGGGGCTTCGAGTTTAGTCCTGTCGGGTTGCATCACGGGAGTCAGAGCAAAATGCCGGGAAAAGCATAAGCTATTAACCCGGAGACAATATATGTGGCGGTATTTTTTGATCCGGTCCCGGCTATCCAGCGTTTGGATACTTACGATGCCGCTGCCTTGAACACTTGGGTATCGGGATGGAATGCAAACCAGGCAAACCAGAATCCCTGGATGCCGGCGACCAGATTACCGGCCGCGTCGGTAATGCTGATGCTGCGGTTTGCCGAATCCCAGTCGAAGTTAAAGCGGGTGCCGTTGAGCGTATCGCTGAATCGCGACTTGCCCTGTTTGTCGAGCTCGATGAATGGGTAAGCTTTGTACACCCCACCGCTGGCGAGCCCGACCACGATCTCCTTGGGATGATAGTTTTCCGGCGCCTGGTTGTTTACCGCGAAATAAGTGTGACGCGATTCCTCGTATCCGGCGTAAGGGTCGCGCCGATAGTCACGCGAGTATCCGGTGTCGTCCGATAACACCAGGGTATCCGGGTGTTTGTCGAGCCAGTCGCGCCAGGTGGTGTGACTAATGGGTATCGCGGTCAGTTTCTTGCCGACGCGTTGGCCCGCAATCGATTGGTTCAGGATTTGCGACCAGAGAGATTCGGTGTCGCGGTCGTAAAGCAGCACGTCGCTGTTGTACAGCAGGCCCGACACGCCGAAATCGGTGGCTTTGCCGTCGATGGTTGCGTCGAACGCGACCGCGGTGCCGCAAAGGGGGCAGTAGGTTACTGCGAATCGCTGGTCCCCGATCCTGTCGTTGACGATTTCGTGCCAGTTCAGGATCGCAATCGGATAAGCCCGCGCTTGCCCTTTTAGCGTGACTCCGACTACCCGATCGGCCGCTTCGAGATATTCCGCGGCCTGCGGTTTGATCAGTTTTGGATTGGACAGTGCGGGAATGCCGTCACGCGGCGGGCCGCCATGCAGAATCTGGTCGCGCGGCAGAATCGAATTTGACAGATCGAAACCGTTGGACGGCCCTGCCGATGCCGCGAACTTGTAAACCAGTATCCCGGCAAGCAATCCGATCAGTGCCAGTATCCTGGTCTTTTTTGACGGAATGAAACGCATTTTAACCTCCCAATCCCCTGATTTGTGTTTGGAGTGGATATCGGCCAATTAATTCAATATTTTATTGTTTTAACGGAACTTATGGGCTGCTTGACTCGTCTGCCTAATCTATTTAGTCTGCGGAGACCAAATAATTATATAAACCTTAGGAGCAGCCATGAAAGCGAGAGCCGCGGTCGCGTGGGAACCCAGGAAACCCCTGCAAATCGAAGAAGTGGAGGTGGCAGGTCCGAAAGCGGGTGAAGTCCTGTTAAAGGTGCACGCCAGTGGCGTATGCCACACCGATGCTTTTACCCTGTCCGGCGAAGATCCGGAAGGCGCGTTTCCGGCGATTTTGGGGCACGAAGGCGGTTGCGAAGTGCTCGAATGCGGCCCCGAAGTCAAAAATCTGAAGCCGGGCGATCACGTGATTCCGCTGTATATTCCCGAGTGTGGCGAATCAAGCTGCGCCTTCTGTAGTTCCGATGAAACCAATCTGTGTCAATCGATCGCCGGTACCGTGTGGACCGGATTCATGCCGGACGGCACGCGCCGGTTTACACATCAGGGTACGGAACTCTATCACTATATGGGTTGCTCGACTTTTGCCGAGTACACCGTGGTGCCCGAAATCGCGCTGGCCAAGATTAACCAGGCGGCGCCGCTCGACAAGGCCTGCCTGCTCGGTTGCGGGGTAACCACCGGCATTGGCGCGGTGCTCAATACCGCCCGCGTCAAGGCCGGCTCCTCGGTAGCGGTTTTCGGTTTGGGCACGGTCGGCCTGTCGGCGATCCAGGGCGCGGTGATGGCCAAGGCCGAGCGGATCCTGGCGGTCGATATCAACCCGGATAAATGGGCCATGGCGCAGGCGCTCGGCGCTACCGATTTCGTCAACCCTAAAGAGGTCGACGGTTCGCTGCCCGAGTATATTCAGGAAATGACCGGCGGCGGTGTGGATTACTCCTTCGAGTGTATCGGCAATGTCAACGTCATGCGCGACGCGCTCGAATGCACCCACATGGGCTGGGGCACCTCGACCATCATCGGCGTCGCCGGCGCCGGTGAGGAAATCAAGACGCGCCCCTTCAACCTGGTGGTCGGACGGCGCTGGATCGGCACCGCATTCGGCGGGGTCAAGGGTCGGACCGAATTGCCCGGCCTGGTCGACCAGTACATGGACGGAACCATCGAGTTAGACAAGCTGGTCACTCACAGCATGCCGTTGGAAGAAATCAATACCGCCTTTGATTTGATGCACGAGGGTAAGAGCATCAAGTCGGTCATATTATTCTGATTATAAAATGAAAGAGATCGAAAGCATCAAGGAAAGCGGCGGCTATCTCAACCGCTATACGCACGATTCGGGCAGCTGTAACTGCGAGATGACTTTCTCGGTCTACCTGCCGCCGAAGTCGAAAACCGAGAAGGTTCCAGCCTTATACTGGCTGTCCGGGTTGACCTGCAGTGACGACAATGCGCGCACCAAGGGCGGTTTCCAGCGCTTTGCCGCCAAGCACGGGATTGCCATCGTGTTTCCCGACACCAGCCCGCGCGGCGACGATGTTGCCGATGAGCCCGAGCGCTACGACCTCGGTCAGGCCGCCGGTTTCTATGTCGATGCGACCCAAGATCCGTGGCGACCCCATTATCAAATGTTCGACTATGTCACCCGCGAGTTACCCGCCCTGATCGAAGCCAACCTGCCGCTGATTCCCGGGGTTAAATCGATTACCGGGCATTCGATGGGAGGGCACGGCGCCCTGATCTGTGCGCTCAAGATGCCTGACGCCTATCGCTCGGTGTCGGCATTTGCGCCGATTACGAATCCGGTTAACTGCGGCTGGGGCCAGGGTTGTTTCGGTGCCTATCTCGGCGACGATGCCACGACCTGGGAGGCTTACGATGCCACTTGCCTGGTACAGGGCGGCGCCCGGTTCGGCGAAATCCTGATCGACCAGGGCGATGCCGACGAATTCCTGCACGAAGGCCAGTTGCTGCCGGACAATTTCCAGACCGCCTGCGACGCTGCCGAACAACCCTGCAGGATACGCCTGCAACCCGGCTACGATCACAGTTACCATTTTATCGCGAGCTTCATCGAAGAGCATTTCGACTTCCACGCCGGATTTTTGAAGTAAGCGCCTCAATGCGTCATCCCCGCATTTACTAGTCATCCCCGCGCAAGCGCACTGCTGTCCGGAATAAATTAAGTTGGTGTATTTGAAAGTGTTGCAGTGCCCGGGTTTTACGAATAAAACCATAAGCAACAACTTAATTTCAGGACACTGCAACATGTATACAAATACCCGATTTGGCGAACTTTTGAAAGTCCTTCCTAAAAATACTTTCAAACGCTGCGTTGAACAGCATCGGAGCGATAAACATAACAAGGG
>Ga0209791_1000080_pt1 | contig 61717 bp, 44 predicted proteins | sample WorMetTyACAVOLI1_FD_187422 | JGI IMG/M metagenome (GOLD analysis project Ga0209791, IMG submission 187422) | Marine gutless worms symbiont microbial communities from Max Planck institute for Marine Microbiology, Germany - Olavius algarvensis... ... | reverse complement strand
TAAATTTTTTTTCCTTGAAATTATCACTTTTTTAATGCAGACTGCGAAATAATAACTTTTCTTGTCATGTTTTATCAGAAAGCGCCCTTCTAATTGCGCCTAACTTTGCATCTCACCGCGGGGTTCGCCGGCCTTCACCGGTGGCCGGAGCGTAGCGTAGCCCATCCGGTGCAAGGCTTGGTTGGGCAAACAAAGTACTCCTGCGGCTTGCCCGCTATGTTCGCGACGAGCGGGAGCACGTCCTCGGCAGTGACGAGCTTCTGTTCACCTCTTCTTCGGTTCTTACCCGGACATTCTGTCCGGATAGATGTCCGCATAGCCGCTTCGCCCCACCACGGCGACGCCTATCCGGACATTCTGTCCGGGGCAATGTCCGCCTATGCACTATGTCGCCTCGTACCGCTGGGAAGGGCCGGAGCCGGTCTTTCTCACAAGCCCAAGCTTCTCAAAATGCCCCAAGTGACGCCGCGCAGTTCTTGCCTCAACGCCCATGGCCTCGGCATATTCGCCAGATTTTGCCTTGCCGCGGGCGGCAAGCCACTGCCAGCCCTTCCGCTCCGACTTGCTCAGGGCCTTGAGAGTGTCCTCGCCAAGAGCCTTTGTCGCGCCCTCCGCTGACCGGTACAGCGTAAGAACAAGATATGGCTCGTCCCAAGCGTATCGTGGCCGGGGTAGACCGAGTTCCTTTGCCCGATCGCGAAGCAAAGCCAGACCGAGGCCCTGTTCTTCCGCCATGCCCATACGCGCGAACACGAAGTGGAGCTCTGGGTTCCGGCTCAGCATAGGAGCGCTGAAGTCTTGAAGCTGCTTCAAGGTGATCGGCGACGGTGATTCGCCGGCGCTCTGAACCGCGATAGTGTCCTCGGTCACCACGATCTGGCACTTAGCACCGTCAATACTGTAGTCGCGATGTATGAGTGCGTTAGCCACTGCCTCGCGAACCATCTCGAATGGCAGAGTGGGCGTTCCTGCCGGTGCACTTGGTCCCGGTCAAATACATTGGGAAGCTTATCCTTGAGCCATTTCTCAACTTGGTCGGGGATCATTACTGCCGGCTCATCGAACTCGCGGCGCTCCGGTTGACCACTGGGGTAATGAATAAGACCAAGCAAACCCGCTTGCCGCATAGCCGTCCGCGGCTCTCTACCGAACAGAAGGAATCCGAATCCCGTCGGAACCAGAACGCCACCTTCTTCCTTCAGAAGGCCTTGCCGGAGAAGACGCCGATTGAATGCATCAGAACCGACGGCATCCGCGATCTTTGCTCTCTGACGGTACGATTTCAGAGCGTCATCAGAGAAGTCCCCAAGTTCTGCCGTAGGCAGCCTGTTTTCCAGGGGAGAAAGAGCGACTTTCCCCGGTTCCTCTTCAATCTCAGCGGCCCGTTCCGTTGCCTGCTCGAGGAACTCTTTGTTCTCCTTCTCGATGATCTCCTGAAGGTCACGGTCAAACATGTGTACAGTTACGCCCTGGCGTATCAAGTACCCGATGCCCTTGCGCGCAACGGTCGGGTCAGGATCCTGAATTCCGACCCAAACTTCCCTGATGCGCGCCAGGAAGATGTGCTCCGCGCAAGACAGTTTCGGATGCTTCCGCGCGCCCTTCGCGCAGGGCTCCAGCGTCGCGAATAAAATCGAACCATCCAGGTTGTTGCCCCGGTTCTTCCGTTCGAGAAGCGTGAACTCCGCATGATCGCCGTGCCGGAGCTCTCCTCGGCAAGCGGTCTCAATCGTGCCGTCGGGCTTGTACAACACCGCGCCCACTTTCGGATCGACTTTACCATCAGTCCGAGGCTCAGGCACAGACTGGCGCATGACCTCAATGGCCCGCTCCATCAAGTTTCGTGAATTGAACTTGGTTCTAGCTGGCACCGTAAGCTGCCTCCTCGTTCTTGCTGTGGGTTCGTATACTCATGCCTTCTTGCCCGGATCATCGGCGTCCGGTTTTGGCTTCTCCTAACATGGTTTTGGATCTGTCTTCCCATTCTTCTCTCGCACAACGCTGGGCATAAGTGGCGGGCGCTTGCAGCCCTGGAAAACGTAGAAAGATTCCCAACTGCAATCATCCAAGGCTCTTCAAAACCGCACGATATAGCCCGTCCATCTTCATGCCTTCGTTAGCGCTTTAGTACTCGTTATTATCATCCTCCATCATGCTCCGAATATGTTCGTCCAGATCAACTTCAAAATATTCGAGAGCATCATAGTGCGAGGTTGATATATACGTATCACCAAGGCCAGAAGCCAACAGCTTTGAGTAACCGGCTATTTTCAAGCCGCAAGCAACGCAGCTAAATGATTCTGGCTGCATCACTTGTCTTTCCACAATGCCTTTCATCATCGACTTCACGTCGCGCCTCTCCAGCGGCCTTACCTTGCAGAAGAGCGGTACTCTCACATGCAGGACAGGTGACTCGATGCCCATAGTGTCGCAGCGCCACTGTAGCAGCCTGTTTACGAGCTTGTTCTCTCTCATCGTCGGTTTTTTCGCTCCATACGGCCCTATGAGCTGAGATGGTTCCTCTGACAGACTTGGCGGTATCGTCCTTCAATGCCGCAATTTCTTCTTTTGCTCGCTCGGCTGTTTCGTCGCCGAATAACGATTCTAGAGATTCGCCTATTTCGGAGGTTAAAATTTCACAGACTGTATAGAACATTGGCAGCCAAGAAGATGTCCCCATGTTCTCGAAAGGCATACTTCCGGAATGTATTTCACTATTTCGTCTTGCGACATGACTTGCACAAAAATTCGAGTGTTCCCTTGTAAACCCATCGGACAGGTCTTCGATTCTTTGTATCAAGTCCGTTATCGATGCAGATTTAGCAACAAATTTTGCCTTTTTCGACGGTTTTCCTAGGGCATAGAGGATATCGTTCCAATCCTTGCTATCTGCTAACAAGGCAGGAGAAGTATCAGCAATAGCTGCTCTTATTAGCATCTCTAGAACGAAAGCAGACCACAACCCAAATTGCCAATTAGTGTCCTGATGATCCAACATTGCTTCTGCATATAGCTGGGCCTTTGCAAAAAGCGATTCTCTTGACCATTCATGGCTTGTCTTTTCCATGTGTCATCCTTTTAACCTATAGTAGGTAAATACGCTCTATCTTTCTGCTTAACGCTTCGGGAGGAACGGCAGATCGTGCGTGAAACGTATTCCAATTATCGATCAGAACACAATCCCCCGTTTGTGCAAGCACAACATTATGCGGGATTGATTCTGCAATTCGTTGTTCAATTCTTTTTTGTAACGACTTTGCCATATTGCTGAGTGGCCGAAGAAACAAGGTGTCCCACCGATAAAAATCTTTTTCGAACAACCGCAGGGGGCTCAATCGGCCATCTAATCTTCGCCTGGGACGGAATAACGATCTTCTTAAATCACTTTTGTTTTCTTTTGAAAATAACGGGGCTGACAGCAAAATACTTGTAGTTACTAACGTGGATGGAGTAACGCATCGTAATAGTAAGAATCTGGGCGGTTTGAACCAATGCGCCAAGTCTGTATGAAAAGGAAATTCCCCCATACCGTAGTTGCCACTATAACTACTTGCTTCTTTCAGTGCGGTTTCTGAAGGAACAAGCGTCTGCACCACTTGCGCCCCTGGTACATGGGCGATATCCCCTAAGTTACTAGCGATACTTAGGGCGTCCTTGCCTACGAGGCTCCCTTTGAATTGAATGAATCCATCACGTTCCAAATTGCTATGATCAAACTTCAATTTACCAAATTTCCTTGCGCCAACGTCTGCGGATAACCAGCGGGCCACATGATTTTCAAGCTAGCACGGCATTTTCGTAAAACCGCATTGTTTTTCCCGTCTGGTTCATCCGCCTGCTTATACACTGTAGTCCTTTTTGATTTTGGAAATTCTATTTCTCGCCATGTTTGTAAAGAACTCTGGTGGATTTTCGGAAATAAAGTCCTCGTATAAAGAAATTGCCTCCTGATACATTTTTAAATCGCAAAGGTCTGCGTCCTTAATAACAATGTCCCCATATCGTCTATTAATTTCCGCCGGATATGGGGAAGACCGCTTTAAATACTCAGGTTTTAATTTTGGATCAATCTGGTAGATTTGTAATTGTATATCGATAATTAAGGTTAAAGCTTTTCCAATCGTGGAAATGTTTTCTTTTGTGGGATTTAATGGAATATCCCGAATCTCTGCAGCTGCAGAGTCTAAAATTCCCGCTGCTGCCGATAATAACTCGTTCAAGTATTTAAGCTCTGCCATATTCTTGCTCAAATGGATAACAAGTTGATCACCTGCGTAGCGAAGCGAAGTCAGGTGAATTAACGGGTTGACGGCGATTTTCACAGTAATTATTTTCAAGGTAAGTAAAGAAGGGGGAAGATAAGGACTCATTGCTCAGAAGAAACGAACCATAGCCGGTTGTCTGTATTAACTTCGTTATACTGCAACCGGCTATGGTTCGTTTAATAGCATAAATCCCTTATTTTTTCCATTCTTTTCATACCTTGAAGAACCATATATAGCTAAAATTACCAGTCAACCAGTGATTATATAGTTTTTTTTTTCTTGGCTATTACCGTTAATAAATTCTGGATAACATGCATTTTGTAATGTTATGCAGCAGCAACTTATTATTATTTATCGGTCGTATTTTTCTGCTTGCCTAACGACTATCGATAGACGCTTTGTAATAAGATTTTAGTTACTTATACCTTGCCACGCTAGGTAATTCGACGGTTATCGAACTCTGTAAAGATATAATCCGAATATCAGAAGAATTTGGCACTGTCAAATCCAGTTCCATTTTTGCCGAAACCCATTATTATGATTATTTGACGGGCTAAAATCCAAAATCAGACTTTACCAGACGCCTGTAATAAGCAGATCTAATTTTTATTTATTCATGGTAAACCAGTTTTGTAAGCATGCATTCTTGGCTGTTTGGTGGATTATTATACCAAGAACCATTATTAAACCCCAATGTTGCATGAACAACATGGCAAAGCCTAGTTAATGATCCGTTACCATAGCCGATATCATAGCGAAAGCCCCATTATCCGGATATCTCCGTTAGTGAATTCAAAGGATGGGATCGATTTTGCCATGTTGTTTCCCCTTCGGGAAAGCCGGAGGACTTCAGAGCCAGTGTTCTCAAGGGATCGCGGTAGCCGACTACAGCTTCACCCTTGACGCCTTGACTCTGAAGCCCTCCGACTTTTGCAACGTTAGGGTAAACTGAAAAACTACAGTGGCAAAGGTGCAAAAAAATGTCACAGTCGAAAACCCTGTGACATTCGTAAAACGCTATGGATAATACCCTAATTGAGCGAAGCCCAATTAGCAGGTATTGGGTATTGGCTATCAGGTATTGGTTTGGTGGCCTTGCGTAACTCATTTTATATGGCCCTTGCGGGTGATATTTTAATAATCAAACCCATTCCTTAAAACCAATACCCAGTACCAGATATCGAGTACCCACCAATTGAGTTTCACTCAATTGGGGTAATACATACGAGGCTGTAAATTGTTCTTTAAGAGCTGAAGAAAGTTGGAAAATGCAGTGTCTATTCGGTGTGCAAAATTCAGATATTATAATTGAGTGATGCCGATTGAATCTTTGCCGCTCAGCTTTATCTGAAACATGGCCCTATCTGCCAGGGCCAGGAGGCCTGTACGAGTATCATTGTCTTCCGGAAATACTGCTATCCCGAAACTTGCAGTGAGAGCAACGTTGTGTTTGTCTTGGGTCAGGTAGACGGTTTGTTTCATTGCGGACCGAATTTCCTCGGCCTTCTGGGTGGCTTGCTGTTTGTTGAAGCCGGGAAGCACGACCACAAATTCATCACCACCATAGGCGACGCCAAAACAGGGCTTTGCGAGACATTTTTTGATTGTCTGGGCGACTTCCTTGAGCGCCTGACTGCCATTTAAATGCCCATAGGTATCGACGACGCGCTTAAAATTATCCATGTCCATAAAGATCAATGCGAATAAATGATTTGTTAGTTTACTGTCCTCGATCAACTCATCCAGGGCTTTGTAAAGATAACGAGTATTAAAAAGGCCGGTTAAGTTGTCGTGGTTGGCAAGGTTGCGAAATTTTTGCCGATCTCGCCTGAGTTCTTTTTCCAGCGTTTTTCTTTTTGTATTATCAACCAGGATTCCCTCAAGTATTTGATTGCCCTGGTCATCGTTGATCAGTCGAATATTGGCCAGTATCCATCTGGGCTTGCCATCTTTTCGTTTAAGCTGTAACTCATGGTTTACCACCGCGCCTTTCTTTTTCACCGCCCGCATCATCCGGCGTCGATCCTCCTGATCGAAATAAAACTTATTCGCGCCTTCCTTAAGTCCCAGCACTTCGTCAGGCGAGCTATATCCTAAGATGGTTGCATACGATGGATTTACTCGAATCAACTCACCGGACAGCCGGCTTTGAAACATACCCTGGACAGCGTTTTGGTACATACTGCGGTATCTGTGTTCTGCTCTTTTCAATTCTCGTTGCGTGACTTTCAACTCGGTAAGATCCGTCAGAAAATACATATAGCCGTTTAGCCTGCCCATATCATCCTTAACCGTACTCCTGCTGAAAAGCATGGGAATCTCCCGGCCGGACCCGGCCCGAAATTGTGCTTCAAAACTCAGGTGATCACGGCTGGCGGAATAAAAATTTACGGACGCTTTATCGTAAAATTTGTCAACTTTAAAACCGAAGAAATCATCCCGCCGGTAACCGGACAATTTCAACAACGCCTTATTGACTTCAGTTATCGCAAGATCACAGTCCAGCAGCATGAAACCTTCGGATATACTCTCAAGCACCCGGTAATATTTTTCTTCGGCCTGGCGGCTTATCTCAAGTCTCTTTTGCAAGGACTCTATCTGCTGCACGAGATATTCATATGATGTAGCGGTAGCCATGGATTACCTCCGGTTATTGGCCATATAATTTATAATCGCAATAGGTTATGTGAACAGATGTGATTATATGAAACTAAATTAGGTAGGCTGGGGAAAGTTGTCAATCTAACAGGAGTTTCATACAAAGTAATTTCAAAGTAAACTCTAAACCGGTTTCAGCAGAAGGTTTTAAGGACAATAAAATCCCAAAACTAACTCCCAAAATATTTACCCTGTTAAATAATTCGATAATTAGTTAATTTTCCTGAAATCCATCATATACTCGTTTAAATGAGGGAACGCTGGATGACAATCCTTGATGGGTAGATCCTTTTAGGGCATTCCACCAGAGATGGGGGATTTATACAAAATTAAGGCTTGATGTTCTGATTGAGGCGGAAGATGTTATTCGGATCCCAGTTCTTCTTAACTTCGACGAGTCGATTCCATACCTGCGTCGGATAGGCATCTTTGACCCGATCTTCACCCTCCTGACTGATAAAGTTGACATAGACGCCCTCGGAAAATTCCTGGGTGGCACTGTGAATTTCCCTGGCCCAGTTCAAGCACTTGTCATCATCGGAAGCATTCTGCCAACGGGTATGAATATTCATGACAAATGGCGTCTGGCGGTATGCAAACGCTGTGGCGGTTTGCGGCACACGGCTCGGCGCCCCTTCCATATGGGGTATGAACACTTCACATTCCGGTGACGGCATATTCCCGCTGTATTCGAGAATCCGATCGATGCAGGCGTCGGTAAGCTCCTTGAGATGGTATGACTTCCAGTAGTTGCGGGCACCATGACTCACCAGCCCGTCAAAGCCGGCCTGCCAGCCAGCCCAGTGGGTCATGCCGATGGCCTCACCGCATGAGGCCGTAAACCGGCGAACGGGTTGGATGAGTTCCTCGCCCTTGCTTTGCGGGCCGAGCCATACGAAGGGAACCACCACGACCATCTTACCGTGCACCTCCTCCGGCAGAAAAGGCAGCGGCGGTGCGTGCCGCACGACCATCCAGATCGTCATCTCGTCAGGCATTTGTCGCACGTAGTCACGGTGAAACTGCATATACTTTTGCGCATCTTCAAATTTCTTAACGATCAGACCCGAATACACTTCGGTGCCGATCTGCGCACATTTAAACTCAAAAGAAGCAGCGATGCCGAAATTGCCGCCGCCGCCGCGGATGCCGAAGAACAGGTCCTGGTTTTCTTTGGCGCTGGCCGTCACCAGTCTACCATCGGCTGTCACCACCTCCGCCGAGATCAAATTGTCGACCGAAAGACCGTGCTTGCGGCTGATCCAGCCAAAGCCTCCACCCAGAGTCAGTCCCCCGACGCCGGTGTGTGAGACAATTCCGGCTGATACCGCCAGCCCGTACAGCTGGGTTTCGTAGTCCGCGTCGCCCAACAGCGCGCCGCCGTCAACGCGCGCGGTCTGATTCTGGCGGTCCACTGCAACTCGCCGCATCAGTGACAGATCGATCATCAGGCCATCGTCACAGGCGGCTGTACCGGCCGAATTGCGGCAAACTGTCAACACGGGGAATACAATTCGAAGGGTGGAATACTTAGAAAAGAGAACCGCAGAATATTGAACAGAGAACAGACTGAACATCGAATAATTAACACTTATGAGAGAGGAATCTGTTGCATTAAATATATCTACACCATTAAACCGAATATAAATAATCAAAAACACCAAAGATGAGTTCGGCTACCTGTTGATTGCCTTCAACCGTGCCGGCCAATCCGTACAAGGCGGTAGTTTCGGCTACGGTTCCGACTTTGGCTCTGGCATAGTCCACACCGGCCCGCAGATCCACCAGAAATCGCTCGGCAACATCGGCCACGAATGTCTGGGGCATGGTGACGCAAAAATGCAAAGCCGGCGGCAGTTGCAGGACATTAAACCGCCAGCCTTTGTTTTTCATAAAATCGTTGATGTGGAATACATCCACTTCATCGGACCGGAAACTGATCACAAACGTCGGCTCTCCGTTTAAAACGAGCTCCGGTATCTCTTGAATACCCTGTTTGATTTTGTCGGCCACCGCCATGATCGCCGCGGTGGATTTCAGATACCCTTCTTCACCGAGATAGACCATGGCAGCCCAGGTGGCGGCCGTCAAACCGCCGGAACGGCTTCCGGCAGCGGTCGGTGAAGCGTACATGCCGCCGGGCCAATCCGGAACATTAAAGTACTGATAGCGCCGCAGGTTATTGTTGCGATACAGCACAACCGAGGTGCCCTTCAAAGCAAAACCGTATTTATGGGTGTCGGCCGACATGGAGGTCACCCCCGGCAGCCGAAAATCAAACGGCGGAATATCGTACCCCAGTTTTTCAATCCAAGGAAATATAAAGCCTCCCAGGCAACCGTCCACATGAAATCCGACTTTGTGCTTGAGAGCAATATCGGAAAGCTTGTCCAGAGGATCGATCAGACCGTAGGGATAATTGCCGGCGCTTCCGACAATGGCCACCGTATTTTCATTGATCTGTTCTTCGACGGCCGCGGGATCAACCCGAAAGTCCGGTTCTGAAACGGGGATATGCACCATTTTGATTCCGAAATACTTACCGGATTTGTCAAAAGCCGGGTGGGCCGTATGCGGCATGATGATTTCCGGTGCAGCGATGCCTTTTTCCTTGCCGGCCCAGTCTCGGTATACTTTCATGGCCATGAGAATACTCCCGGTGCCGCCGGAAGTAACCGTCCCGCAGACCTGGTCTTCAGGGTTGTGATCCTTGACGGCATCAGCGTTGAGCATTTTGGCCGTCATCGAAAGGATTTCACTTTCCATTTTAAACATGCTGGGGCACAAATCGAATTGAATGGTATTTTCATGGGAAAACAATGAGAATACCTTGTTTAGAAACGCGCGATGTTCCTCCCCGGCATGATAAAAAGTGCCTGATACCTGACCGGTTTGCCATTTGGTGTTTTCCTCATCAGCCATCGTTGACAGTTCATTAATAATCTCATCCTTGCCGCGCCCTTTGGCGGGAAGGGAGTGATACTCCTCGAATCTTCCTTTATACGGCTTAAACGGATCGACCGGCTGGCTTTCATTTTCTGATTCTGGCATAACTTCCTCCTTGAAAATCATAAAGGGACACGGATATACACAGATGACCCAGATAAAATTGTTAGTGTCCAAAAATATTAATTATGCTTATTTAGTTCCGCAAAAATTTTTTTATTTTTTTTAAAAAACTCCCGGTATTGGGTATACATCCGATCATAAGTATTGCGGTTGGACGCATCCGGTTCGAATACGCGCTTAAATCGGACCAGCCCCGGGATCTCATCCATAGCGCGATATCCCAGGGTGATCAACGCCAGTAAAGCAGTACCCCGAACCGTCGTGTTAAGGGGGTCGTCAACCTGCTGAATCGGTACGCCCAGCACATCGGCGTGAATTTGGCACCACACGTCGGACAGTGCCCCGCCGCCTGAAAACCGGAAACTGTCAATGCGGCGTCCGATAAACTTTTCGGCAGCCTGCCGGGTCCAGCGATTATTATAGGCCAGACCCTCCATGATAGCGCGTGTCAGGTGGCTGCGACGGGTGCTCAATGAAAGATTCATAAAACCGCCCCGCACATGGGGATCCTCGCTGGGGACAATGGTGCCGTTTAACCAGGGCAAAAAAATCACCCCGCCGCTGCCGACCGGCGCTGCCGAAGCCATCGTATTAAAACGAAGGTAGGCGTCATTTGGCTGGGGTCCGGTTTCAAATTCATCATCGGGATAGACGATATTATTCAAATAAAATTCCACGCACTTTCCACCGGCTCCCTGCTCGCCCAGCAAATAGTAGCGGGACTCAAACGGGCTCGGCAAAGCGGTCATAAAACTCCCCAGATCCGTCTTTTTGAACGGCACATGGCAGGTCATATACAGGGAGGTGCCGATGTAAATAATTGTTTCAAAATCCTTGACCGCCCCCGACCCGATGGCAGAAGCATTGGAGTCACCAATACCGGCGACAACCTGGGTTGATGGGTGCAGCCCCAACTCCTCGGCAACCGAAGATGATACGGAACCGATGATGCCGTCATTGGGGATTAGGGTCGGAAATTTTTCCTGATCCAGGCCGGCCAGGTTCAACAGCTCACGGCTGTATTCCCGGGATCCCCATTGACGGTTATCCACCACAGCAAACGGTGCCATTGTTTTTTGGGTGGCCGTAATTTTACCGGTCAGCCGGGCGGTTAAAAAATCCATCGGTTCTAAAAATTTGTAGGTTTTGGCGTATATCTCCGGCCTTTCATGCTTAATGAATAAAACATGACCGAGAGAATCCATGCCGGAACGGGTCGGGACCAGTCCGGTCAATTTGATCCATTTGAGCAGTTTAAACATCCCATAACCCTGAATGCTCGGGAAGCCGGCCGTGATATTACAATTGTAAGGACCGCCGCGGGTATCCATCCAGTGAACGGCCCGCATCAATGGATCTCCGTGTTCATCGACCGCAACGACCACCGACCACTGGGAATCGCAGCCAATGGCCACAATGTCTGCGGCTGCGACATTGGATTCACGGATAACCTGCCGGGCCGCCTGCTTAACTCCGCGCCACCATTGGGCAGGATCCTGCTCGGCGCCGCCATGGGGCAACAGGTGGGTGGTGATATCTCCTTCCGCACTGGCAATCACCTCCCCGCTGTCGGCCACAACAGCGGCCTTGTGACCACCACTGCCCAGGTCAATGGCTAAGACATAGCGCTTGGATTGTTGAGGCGGTTTGTCCATTTAGGTCGTTAATATTGATCGTTCATAATAAAGACGGAGCGAAGCGACATCAATAAATCTTCAATTTACGATCTTCAATTCTCCGCCTCGCGCGGATCGGGGTGTGGTATAAGATTCTCTTTACTTAGAAGCCGCACCGGGTCAATCGAAATTGAACCAACGCTGATTCCCCAGTGGAGGTGTGGACCGGTTGCACGACCGGTTTGGCCGACACGGGCAACAATTTCCCCCTGCTGGACCCGGTCTCCTTGGCCGGCGCTGATACTGTCAAGATGGATGAAAATTGACATCAGGCCCAGTCCATGGTCAATCATTAGCGTGTTTCCCATTAAATACATATCTTTTGCAACCAGTCGGACAATCCCATTTGCCGGACTGACTACCGGCGTGCCCTTGGCGGCGACAAAATCAACGCCACGATGCGGACTGCGGGGTTGACCGTTAAGAATGCGTTGACTGCCATATACACCGGTTATGGTTCCCTCTAAAGGGGGAATAAATCCATCTTTTAAAAATAAAGGTGCCGGATGTATCGCTGACTGCCGGATTTTACGAACCATTTGATTGTCATTTTTAATTCGTATCAAAGCCTCCGGCGGCGGGTTGACAAGACGCTTCGGCAGTCCGTCAATCCGTTGGATTTTCCATTTATAGGCAAGTATCCGCACGATTTTAGAAACTTTGTTTTTTCCAATGATCGCTGAAATTAAAAGGTCAGTCTTTTGTATACGCGGAACACCAATGATAAAATATCCCCTGTCACTGACCGGCTGTTCTTTGCCTTTAAGAAAGACAGTGCCCTTCGGTTCGACCTTACCGACAATCAAATCTCCCTGATAGGCACGATCCGGCAGTCGCAGGTGCAGGGCCCAGGAAACTGATGAAAATGTCAGAATAAAAAGCGTTATCGAAGATATCAATCCATTCATGGCATCACTGCTCCTGAGGTCGATGTTTTTGCAGCAACTCAACCACTTCCCCATGGTTCTTTTTCGATGCCAATTGCAACGGCGTCAGGCCATCTTTGCTTCGGACATTGACATCAGCCCCTCTATCGATGAGAAGGGCTGCCGTCTCCCTGTCACCGGCTAAAGCAGCCGCATGCAACGGTGTCAGGTTATTCTTGTTTTTGGCGTTGACATCGGCTCCCTTCTCGATGAGCAGAGTGACGGTCTCTTTGCGTGTTGCCAGAGCAGCTGTGTGCAGCGGTGTTACACCGTCTTTATCCCGGGCATTGATATCAGCGCCATTGGCGAAAAGCAGGGTAATAAGATCCCGGTATCCCCGCCAGGCGGCCGCGTGCACCGGCGTCAGACCGCGCACGTCCGGGGCATTGACATCCGCTCCCTTTTCAATGAGCAGAGACGCTATATCCCCATAGCCTCTCACAACCGCGTCATGAAGTGGGGTCTCACCGAGTTTATCGCGCGCGTTGACGTCAGTGCCGCCATCAATCAGCGCTTTAACCAGAACAATATCTTTTAACCGCACGGCCTCGTTGAGTGAGAACTGGGAAGGTACTCTCTGGGCGCTTAACATGATTTTGGTTTGCGCATCTAATCTCCCGGTTGCCGGTAAACCACTGTCTTCCTGGAAAAGCTTTATTGCGATTACGGTCTTCTTCCCCCTGATTCCATCAGGTTTGCCCGGATCATAGCCCAGTTCTTCCAGCTTTTTTTGGGCCTGATAGATGGTTTGATCGGAAGAATCGGCGGTTCCAATCCAGAAAAGACCTGCACAGGCAATGATAACTGATATGGCTATTATGATGTTCTTCATAGGATTTTATTCGTTGCTTTTTGAATTTTATGATCCGCTATCTGAGGCGGGTCCGGTTTAAGGTTTTATATTATTCAAATATCTTTAAATGGTCAAGGAAACACGGCATTTCCTTCCATTAACGATTGTTCGCAGAAGTGGCATATAAACACAGGCTATTCGCTTTTTTTGCTGAAATATAGATTGGCCAGGGCGATAAGGGATGTGCCGACGATGAGCAAAAATGAGATGGCATTGATGACAGGTGTGCTGCCGTCACGCACCTGCAAATATAAATTGATCGGCAGGGTTGCTTCGTGCCCCACCAGAAAAAGAGTTGTATTGAAGTTTTCAAAAGACATCAGAAAGGCCACGGCCCCGGCTCCGAAGATGGCCGGTCGCAAAAACTTCAGGGTAATATGCCAGATCGCTTCGAAGCGGTTGGCTCCCAGGTTCATGGCGGCTTCTTCCAGGGTGCGGTCAAATTTTTTCAAACGCGCCGAAACCACCAGGGTAACCAGGGTTGCAATAAATGAAAACTGACCCAGCACCACCAGCCAGAAACCGGGACGAAACAATTCAAAATCCAGATTCCAGTTGTTTTCAAAATAAAGTCCCAGGGTGTTGCTCAGCAGAAGAATTGAAATTCCTAAAATAACTCCCGGAATCACCAGGGGTGCCAGCATTAGAAAATACAGCAGGTGCTTGAAACGAAAATCTTCCTGTTCAAAAAGAAACGCACCGCAGGTACCGACCCCCATCGACAGGATGGTCACAAAAAATGCAACCCGGAAACTGACCCAGATACTGGCCAGGTTGACTTGATCATGAAATATACCGATCCGCTCCGGTAAATTGGCGGTGAACCATTCCACCGTAAATCCTTTCCAGGGCAAAGACGGGAATTGAGAATCGTTAAATGCCAGGACACATGTTACCAGCAGTGGTGCAAAGAGAAACGCAAAATACAAAATCACATAAAACCTAAAGAATCGATTGTATGTTTTTGAAGTCGGCAGCGTCCGTATCATTGCACCACCTTTTTCAGATCCTGGCGCGTTAACTTTAACCCCAGCCAGACCACCAGGGATGACAGCACCAGCAACAGAAAGCCGAAGGCGGATCCCTGGTTCCAGTTAAAACTGGCGATAAACTGGTTGTATATCTGCTCGGTAAACCACAGCGAATTCTTGCCGCCCATTAAATTTGGCGTCAGATAGTTGCCCAGGGTCAGCATAAACACCACGATCGAACCGGAAACGATGCCGGGCGTGCAGTGGGGAATGATAATTTTAAACAAAATACTCCACATATTGGCGCCTAAATCATAGGCAGCCTCGATCAGGCTGTCGTCGAGACTATCCAGAACCGAGACAATTGGAACCACCATAAACAGCATGGACGTGTATACCAGCCCTAATATCATGGTCGAATCTCGATAAAGCATTTCAACCGGTTGCTGCAAAATTCCCAGTTTGGTCAGAAAATGGTTGATGATGCCGCTTTCGCGCAGCAGGATCATCCAACCGTATACACGAACCAGTTCACTGACCCAAAACGGCAGCAACAGCAGCACCAGCAGAAATCCCTGATATCTGGTCGCTACAACCTTGGTAATGTAAAAAGCGACCGGCAGGGCAATCACAAACGTGAGAAAAGTTACCAGAATAGAGTAAAGCGCCGTCCGCACAAACGTCAGCCAGTAAATGGGTTCTTCGAAAAAATATAAATAGTTGTTGAAACTCCAGGTCATCTGTCCGTCATCGGTTTCATACCGAAACGACATGATCAGCAGATCAATGTGCGGCAAAACAATCATCAGAACCAGCCACAGCAAGACCGGTGATAGGAAGAAGAATAGTGCCCAGCGTTTTTGGTTAGTCATGAGAAAAAGGGTTCAGGGTTCAAGGTTCAGGGTTTTAAATTTTCCAGATTAAAGTTTCCAAAGGGCTTGACGATGAGATCCACGTTTCAGGTGTCCCTCCTACGCCCTCAGGGCTGCCGACTCCACAAATGCTTCGACAGAACAAGACGGTGGGCAAGCAGAAAAAAGATTATAATCCATCTTTTCATTGAGCTTTCAGCTTTGAGCTTTGAGCCCCTTTCAATTCCCAATTCCACATGCTTGCCGCGCCATAGTCCCGCTTTATCGGACGACGGCGGGTCCCAATTCCGACCTCGCCCTTCCCAATTCCGCATTCCGACTTCCCACTTCCAAACTCTGTCATCTGTTCTTTGCGAAACAGATACCCGATTGCTCGCTCCAGCCGATTTCAACTTTATCATCCTTTTTAATATAGTCGAATTGGCGGGTTTGGGGCAATGCGATAAGCAGTTCCGTGTCCGTGTCAAGCGGGTGAGCCAACAGTCGGCTGTTGGCACCGTCAAAATGAATGTCCTTGATGATGACGTCAAAGCGATTGAGGCCGGCCAGACTGGGATCGGGCTGAATCAGCATGGCTTCCGGGCGTAAAAAAAGATCTACCTTATCCCCCGGCTGCATCGGCCGCCGAAGCTTTGTGCGAAATACATTGCCTTCCTCGGTTTGGACTTCAGCGGTGTTTTCATTGCACTGCTCAATTTTACCGGTCCAAGTATTATTATCACCCACAAACCGGGCCACGAAAGGCGTATCGGGATCATTGTACAAATTTTGCGGCGTATCGATCTGTTCAAAAACGCCTTGATTCATCACGGCCACATGATCGGACATCACCAGGGCTTCGGACTGGTCATGGGTGATGTATACAAAGGTGGTGCCGACTTTGGCCTGCAGCTTTTTCAATTCGACTTTCATCTGCTCGCGCAGCTTCAAATCCAGCGCCCCCAGCGGTTCATCCAGCAACAACACGGCCGGTTCCAAAACCAGGCACCTGGCAATCGCCACCCGCTGTTTCTGCCCGCCGGAGAGCTGGTCAATTTTTTTCCCATCAAATCCGGCCAGATCCACCCGTTCCAGGATGGTGTTCACTTTCTCTTCGATTACCGCTTTGCGCTCCCCGCGGCGCTTGAGTCCGAAAGCGATATTCTGACCGACATTCATCATGGGAAACAATGCCAGATGCTGGAATATCAAGTTCACCGGCCGTTTATTCGGGGAGATGCCGAGCATGCTGTTCCCGCGAATCTCGATGTCGCCTTGCGTGGGTTCCGTAAGGCCGGCAATCATGCGCAGCAGGGTCGTCTTGCCGCAACCGGACGGACCTAAGATGGAGAAGAATTGACCATCCGGCACTTCGAAGGACACATTGTCTACGGCCACGAAATCTTTGAAGGTCTTGGTGACGTTTTGGACCGACAGATCTATTTTCATAAAAAACTTTCTAACGAAGTTTTTTTAGTTGAAGCAATAAAATTTTATTATAAAAGTGAAAAACAGAATCCAATTTGGAGAGAAGGGGGCTTTCATAGAAATTGAAGGCCCCCTTCAAATAACACAATTTAGTGCCGTTTATTATAGCCGGATGGGCACTAACGATAGCGGTTCAAACCAATTTCTACTTCGCAGCCTTGACCTTGTCGAGGATTCGGCCTTCAATTTCTTCCAGCTTGGCCGGTACCGGTGGATACCATTTGATGTTGGCAATGGCCCGCAATGGAAAACAGCGCTCGAAATTGGCTTTAACAGAAGCATCCAATAATTGTACGGCCCCCGCGGAAGCAGTTCCATATTTTTCGGCATTGGTAAAAACCGCCGCATTTTCCGGCCGCAGCATGAAATTGATCCATTTATACGCGGCCTCCACATTTTTGGCCTTGGCTGGAATTGCAAAGGTATCTATCCATCCTAAAGCGCCGCTTCTTGGCGCAACAAAGTCAATGTTCGGATTTTCAACGTTCATTTTCCAGCCACCCTGGTCCCATGCCATGGCAATATGCACTTCGCCGGACCGCATCGACTGCAGCAGGTTATCGCCATTGGTCCAATAATTTTTCACGAAATCCTTGCCGTCAATCATGGCCTGTCCGACTTTTTCCATCAAGGCCTTGTAAGCCATGGGATCGCTATACTTGGCAAACGGATTTTCCCCCATGGCAAAAGCCAGTGCGATCAAGGTCGGTCTTTTAAGGCGATAGCTGATTCTGCCTTTGTACATGGCATTCAAGATATCGGAGTAGTCACCGGCATTGGGAGCAAATTTTTTATTGATCACCAGTCCGGATGTACCCCAGCAGAACGGCACCGCGTGCGGCTGGCCGTTGACCATGGTGTTGAGTTTGACCGCTTCCAGCATGGGTTCAATAATCTGTTCGGTTTTCACCCTGGACATATCGATGGGCTGGTAAATATTGTACTTGGCCTGCACGGCGGCAATGCGGTCCTGGCTGGGCTGGGCCAGATCGAATCCGGCACCGCGGGTGGCCCGCAGCTTGGCAATCATTTCCTCATTGTTGGATTTGGTAACTTTAACAGTTATGCCGGTCTCTTTTTGAAATTTTTCGACCAGAACCTGGGGCGCATAGCCCGACCAGGTGAGCAAGGATAACTCTTCGGCGGCATACAGATTACCGAAACTAAAAACCAGCATTGTGGCTAAGATCAGTGACGTTACAAATATCTTTTTCATGGTTGCGGCCCTCCTTTTTGGGGTTAATGATTTAACGATCATTATGAATACCAATCATTTGCTTTTGGAAGGCGGCCGCCTTGAAAATGAGCGGCCGAGCCCCAATTGACAAAAAGCAATTTTACCAAAACAACTTTCAGTAAAAATGTCAAACGAAAACTAAAAGAACTATTGCTTGATCCTGGATACTGGTTGCTGGATGTTTCAGAATCCCACTGTCGGTGCATTACTGATTATCCAGCATCAAGTATCCCCGCTGAAACGGGATCTCCGCTCCGACAAGCATCCAGCATCGTCCCCGTAAAAGCAACTTTCTTACTTCTACCCCTCATGAAGAGTAAAACAAATTTATGCAATGTTAGGGTCAATTCAGCCTAGGATCGTTGGGTGGCGGTAATTCGCCTGACCTCCGCATCCACCCTCTGCCAGAAATTGTCGTTCATCATACCGGTCAAACCCATAATGTCTGCTAGGATAAATCGGTTCCGCATAAACCTGGCGCTCAGAAAAGCAAATCTCATTTTTTCCGGCGAAATCGGTGGTGTCAGATCTTCCGGCAAAGTTGGATTTCCTGATACATACAGGGATTCAATCAGTTGTTCGGCTGGTATCAGTTTGCCGGCAATTTGTTCACTGGGGCCTCCCGGTCGATCCCAATCATTTAAAAATTTTTCGAAAAGGGATCTATTTTTTTCCCACAAAATCAGCTTCTCATGGTAATGGGTCCATATCTCATCCATTGATTTAGCGTCAGGATTCAACAGGTTCAGCTGCCCCTGCACCTCTTGATAGGCTTCTTGCTCAGCGGGATAACACCGGTTTAGATCGATCTTATCCGGTGAGAATTCCTGCAGAAAGTAATTGTAGGCCACCGAGGCATACGTCGCACCGAGTCCGACCTGAGCGCCATGCAGTGACAGTTTGCGACCGGTTACCAATCCTTCAAAATCAAGGGCATGGGATATCATATGATCGAACCCGGATATCGGAGCCGAACCGAAACCCATGGATGAAACAATACCCATGATTACCAATATCTTTGCTAAAACTTCAACTCCTTCAGGCGCCATACCCGCAACCTGGCGATCGACTTCCAAAAGCGCCCGACCGGAATCCTGCATAATGTCGACCACCAATTCACTGTAACCGTCCGACATTCCGAGCAAATGGCTGACGTACCAATCAACCGACGAAATGAGTATGCCGGACATGTCACCGAAGCCGGCAATATTAAGATTTCGGGGAGCACTTCCGATAACATCCAAATCAGCTACAATAACGCTTGGGTACCTGGCATTCATCGTTCGTTTGACGCCGTCTTTGAAAATGACAGCCTGGTTGGCACCAAAGGCACTGCCGGATGTTGCCGATTGGCAGATTATCAGGGGAATTGCGCCCAGATCCGGATTTTCATTTTGCGATAAGAACGCTGCATATTTACAGATGTCTGTAATCGTTCCCCCACCGATACCGATAATTCCCCAACCTTTAGTTATCATTGATTGAACTTTTGCTACCGCCTGCATATCCGCATGCAGAAGATTGGTACTGTCGGCGGATAGGGTAAGGAGCTGCGTTTGAATACCATTGTCTTGAAAATTTTTTGCGATGGCATCCTTTAATACTGCCGATCCCTTTTTGATCGGCGTTTCATCGGTCACGATCAACGCGCTAGTAACCCTGTCAGGAGAAATTTCATCCATGATTAAGGGAAGTTGTTCAATCAAATGTTTACCGACAGCATTTTTTTGCAGGGCAATCTCCTCAAAGGTCTCACCTTTTGATTCTGATTTTATCAACAATTTTAGCTGCGTCATGTTGGAAGGATCATATTTTAGCTTTATCACAGTCCAATTCCCCCTTATTTGTGCCTGATTAGATTTTATTTAATTCAACACCATTGGGCGCTTAGTCCCGCTGAAAGCGGGATTGTGTATTTTGTGGCAAAATTTTTGTTGACACCTGCAGAATTAATGTATATAGGTTAAACGTCTAGATGTTTGATGTCAAGCTGTTTTTGTTCCTTCACGAAGTTTCACAGCATAAAACTGGCAGGAACCCGCAATGAAAAGGGTCAAATCACCCCAGCTATATGTTCTCGCAAAAGATGAAATTCTAAATTATATTCACGAAAATGATTTAGCAGTCGGCGAATTGCTGCCACCGGAAAGCCACTTTGTAAACCGGCTTGGGATCAGCAGGGGAACCTTGCGCGAAGCCATGCGCGTACTCGAGGAAGAAGGTGTGGTAAGACGCAGGCAAGGCATCGGCACCCTCATTTGTGATGCCACGAACCCGATCCGCAGCACCCTGGACATCAATGAATCAGTTTCGGAGATGATACTGGGCCAGGGAATGACACCGGGATCCAAGGATACTAAGGCCGAAAATATCAAAGCCGATCCCGAACTCGCTGAAAAGCTGAATTTAAAACCCGGTGAGTCGGTTATTTCTCTTAGCCGCATCCGCACGGCAGACAGCGTCCCGGTTGCCTACACAATTGATTTCTTACCGTCAAGCGTTGTACCGGAAAAATTTTCCCAAGCATTTAAAGGTGGCTCCCTTTACATTTACATGGAAGAGAAATTGGGCATTGAGTTGACCAACAGCATGCTGCAAATCCAGTCGACTAAAGCGCCGAAGTCCATTGCCCGTGGCCTCGACGTTAAGCCGGGAACCCTTCTGATGCTCCTAAAACAAACCGATACAAACACCGGCAATATACCCATACTTTACTCAGAGGAATATTTTGTTGCCGACCGGTTCACTTTCACTGTCTATCGGAGACGGAAAAGGAGCTTATAATATGCTGATATTAAGTCATTTTGAGTTTAGATAGTGCCTTAGGCCCTTATCGGCCTTTACCTGACAACATGTTGTAAGTTACTGAAGGTTTCAGGTGTCAGTGTTCAGGTGTCAGGATTTAGCACGTCGGTTCCCTGACACCCGAAACCTGACACCTGAAACCTACAAACTGCGGCATTGCTGCCCCGAAGGGGCCCCTTTTTCCGAGCGTAGTATGGGAAAAAGCCTAGAGTCTTAGTAGCGATTTCTTTGCATATTATGAATAAATATTTTCGCCACCAAGACACAAAGACGCAAAGATGAATATTAACCAAAAATTTTCCTTTGTGTCTTGGTGCCTTTGGGGCAATTTGTTCCGGCTTGTCCGGGTTAGGTTTTGACAACATCATATTTCGTATCAATGGTTGAAATGAACGAAAATGAGGTGAAACACAAAGAAAGCAAACTGCATGACGAAAAAGGAGGGCTAAGACATGAAAAAGTGTGTATGTTGTATGCTCAGCATTACCATGGGTGTCCTATTAGCCTGGACAGCGGTGGCGCTAGCCGGGGAGATCACGGTATATACCGCGTTGGATACCGACGATGTCAAAGTTTACGTGGATACATTTCAAAAGGAAGTGCCCGATGTGAAAGTCAACATTTACCGTGTATCGGCAGGGAAGCTAGGTGCCAAAATCCGAGCCGAATCCCAAAACCCCCATCATGATATTATCTGGGGGTGGACGATCTCTGAAATGGAACGACCCGACATTGTGCCCATGATAGAATCTTATCAGCCAAAGGGGATCGAAAAAATTGGCTCCAAATTCCTGGACCCAAGCGGCAATTGGTTTCCCACCACCGGATATTTTGCGGCCCTATGCATCAATACCGACTTACTCAAAGCAAGTAGTTTGCCGATGCCTGCCAGTTGGCAGGACTTGACTGATCCGGTTTATAAAGGGCACGTGGTAATGCCAAACCCACTGGACTCCGGTACGGGGTATTTGCAGGTTGCCGCGTTCGTGCAAACCATGGGGCAAGAAAAAGCCTGGCAGTATTTAAAGGGCCTGGATAAAAATATTGCTCAATACACTTCATCCGGTTCCAAACCCTGCAAGCTGGCGCGGGACAGAGAGTTCGCAATCGGGATCACCTATGCCTTCGCTGCGGTGAAGATCATTGACAAGTTCATCGAAGCCGGCGTGGACGTGCCCATCGAATTGGTTATCCCCAGCGAAGGTGCGGGATATGAACTGGAGGTGACGGCATTGATGAAATCCTCCAAAAACAAAGCGGATGCAAAGAGGTTCCTCGACTGGCTGCTGTCGGACACTGCTATCAATCTCTACAATGAACTGGCTGCTATGAACTGCATCACCGGTACTAGCCGTTCAAAGCGGGCACAGCAGGCCCACTTGCCGACCGATGTAAGTAAGGTTTTCGCCGCGGTAGATCTCAAGAAGTCAGCTCGCGATAAAAAAACGATTACGGTCAAATGGAAGCTGGAAATATACGACAAACGCGAAATTAGATAGTTTGCTGTTTGTCTGCGCCGGTGGAACACCTTCGGGTTTCCACCGGGGTGATCCGTTATCACAGGGTTGTGCATGATGTCATTTATGACCCTTCAAAACATTACCAAGCGCTTCGATAACACCGTCGCAGTCGACCGCATCAGTTTAGAGGTCAAGGAGGGAGAGCTGGTCTTCTTTCTTGGACCCTCCGGCTGCGGCAAAACCACCCTTTTGCGGGTCATTGCAGGGCTGGAAATTCCCGATACCGGCAAGATTTTGTTGAAAGGAAACGACCTGGCTTTCACACCCGCGCGGTTGCGCAACTTCGGTATGGTGTTTCAGTCATATTCTTTGTTCCCAAATATGACATTGGCCCAAAACGTTTCTTACGGTCTCGAGTGCCACAGATGGACGCACGACGTTAAACAAAAGCGGGTAAAAGAGTTGCTGGACATGATGCATTTGGAGGGTCACAAAGACAAGTACCCGAGCCAACTCTCCGGCGGCCAACAGCAGCGTGTGGCACTCGCGCGGGCTCTGGCGCCCAATCCTCTGGTGCTCTTACTGGATGAACCGTTATCGGCGCTGGATGCCAAAGTCCGCGCTGAACTGCGCGGCGAAGTACGGGACCTGCAGAAAAGATTCGGCATTACAACGGTCATGGTCACACACGACCAGGAGGAAGCGATGGAGATGGCGGACCGGATCGTTGTCATGAATCAGGGACGAATAGAACAGGTAGGCACATCTACTGACCTGTACTACCGTCCAACCAACATGTTTGTGGCCCATTTTCTGGGCAAAATGAACAGGTTGCGCCTGGACTCACCCCGGCAAAAGTTGCCAACACTGGCGGGTCGCCGTCTTTGCGGGGCGGGCGATCAGCACCAAGAAACCGCGTCCGTGTATGTAAGACCGGAGGCAGTAGAGATTCTGAAAGACTCCCGACCGGGCACCAACCGTTTTACAGGACGGGTGATCAAAACTTCTTTTTTGGGCAACCTGACTCGGGTTGAAATGGAAGTGGCCGGACAGCCAATAGCGGCAGAACTCAGATATATGGGAGCTTCGAGTTTACAGGCCGGTGAGGAGATTACGGTCTACTTTCCTCCCGAAGCAGTATTAACGATAATGGATTCCCAATGACATCCATGTTGAAAGCATCAAACCCTGCGATATTATTGACCTCTCGGATAGACGATCGAAAACTCTTGTTGGTTTTCGGCGTATTGATTTCGGTATTACTCGTCCTGTTCGTTGCTTATCCTCTGTGGACTATTTTCAGGATGAGCTTTATTTCTCCCCAGGGAGGATGGAGCTTGAACAATTACGTAATATTTTTCTCCGAGCCGCGCTTGGTCGGAATCGTCTTCAACACCTTTGCCATGACCATTACGACCACGATATTAACCTTGTCCTTGGCGTATCTGTTTTCATATGCCATGGTTCACTCAGCCATTCCGTTCAAGCACACCTGGATCTTGATTGCATTATCCCCTCTTTTTGCCCCCTCCCTGATCCATGCCTTGGGATTTCAGTTCCTGCTCGGACGCAACGGGCTACTCAACATGGCCTTCAATCTCGGTTTCAGCATCTATGGGTTTTGGGGCCTCGTTTTCTCCAACACCCTCTATGCTTTCCCACATGCCGTATTAATTCTACGGGCATCACTGGCCTTTGCCGACCAGCGAACATATGAATCGGCGACAATGCTCGGGGCTTCCGGTTGGCGCATTTTCCGGACAGTAACCGTACCGGCCAGCCGCTATGGTCTGATGTCCGCGGCCTTCATTGTTTTCGCGGTTACCATCACCGATTTTGGCAACGCGATCATCATTGGGGGCAACTACAAGGTTCTGGCTACGGAAATCTATACTCAGGTCGTTGGCCAAGCCAACTTCAATCTGGGTGCAGTGGTGAGCATGGTACTGCTCTTTCCCACGGCGATTGCCATCAGCCTGGAACGCTGGATCACCAAACGGCAACCGGCTCTGGTCACGGAAAAATTCGTACCTTTGCAGGTGAAACCCCGCCGCATATTCGACACCATAATGTTGATTTGTGTGGGACTGATTTGTACGGCGATTATTACGGTGATCGGGATTGTCATTTACGCCAGTCTTGTACGGCTGTGGCCCTACAGCATGGAGCTCACCCTGCGCAATTATCTCGAACCTGAATTGCAGAACGGTTTTGAACCCCTTCTCAACAGCATATGGATGGCGCTGATGACGGCCATACTGGGAGTTTCGGTCACAACACTGGCCGCTTATGTTGTTCATAAAATGTCGGGCCGGTTTAGCCGCATTCTTTATTTTTTCTCAATCCTGCCCGGAGCCGTGCCCGGGATGGTGCTGGGTTTAGGCTACATATTCGTGTTCAACAACCCGGCTAACCCCCTGGTCTTTCTATACGGAAGTCTCCTACTGTTATCTATCTGCACTTCGTATCATTTTCACGCCCAGGGATTTTTAACCGCCATCACGAGTTTTAAACAGGTCAGCGCGGTCTTCGACGAGGCTTCGGCGATGCTGGGTGGAAGCATGGTCCGAACGTTGCGTAAGGTTACGCTTTCGATAATTTGGCCGTCCTTGGTGCGGTCGAGCGTGTTTTTCTTCATGCAGGCCATGGTCACATTGTCGGCCGTTATTTTTTTGTTTTCTCCTGCATCCACTGTCGCCTCGGTGGTGGTTGTGCAACTGGAAGATTATGGCGATATGTCCGCCGCCGCCGCTTTTGCCACTCTGATCATGCTCAGCGTTATCGCGATTCTGACTATGCTCCAGGGGCTGATGCGTCTAATTGGTTTCCGGAATATGTCGCTGATCGGGTAAGCTGGGGGATGGGATCGAAATTATGATGGGTCTCGGAAATTCTACAAATTGTTGGAAATATAGTGTCTCTTGTGGCCATCCACGTTTGGAGGCCACATGGAATGATGGAATAATCAGATATGAAAGGTAAAAAATTATGAAACCGGAATTGATCGTCATGCTGACTTACAATGACAAAACAGTGGAAAATGCGTTGGATCTTTTTAACCAGATGAAGGAAACCCCGGTATCCCATTGGGGCTTTAAAGATGTGGGTCTTGGGCCGGAGGAAATGGAAAAAGTTGTCGACAGCATGAATGCAGCCGGCAAGACCACTTATCTCGAGGTGGTCAGCCTGACCGAGGAAGAAGGTTTAGCCGGCGCCAAGCTGGCGGCGGAGTGCGGCTTTGACATTCTGATGGGAACCGTCTTTTTCGATTCCATCAATGAGTACCTGAAAGACAAACCCGTGAAGTACTACCCGTTCCCCGGCCATGTCCACAGCCATCCAAGTATTCTGGACGGCACGGTCGAGGAGATCGTTCAGCATACCCGTGAGATGGAGGTCAAAGGGGTCGACGGCATGGATTTGCTGACATATCGGTACACCGGTGATGCGCCTGCCCTTTTAAAAGAAGTCGTTGCAGCCACCCAGCTGCCGATTGTATCAGCCGGCAGCATAGACTCCTATGATCGTATTGCCGAAGTTCGCGACACCGCAGCCTGGGGTTATACGATCGGCACCGCTTTTTTTGAGAAAAAGTTTATCCCTGACGGCTCGTTTCGGGATAATATGATGGCTGCCTGGGATTGGGTGCAGGAACACGGCCGAGCGGATTAAGCTATTACTTACAGTTATTCCATCATTACAACATTCCCTCTGGGGCGTAGGCCCTACGGGCCGGAGGCCAATTTGGGCGAAGCCCCATAAGCGCTAACTTATTTCTCTGCCGAGGGACTGGAAGGATTACTTAAAAAAACGAACATCGAACGTCCAACATCGAACATCGAATGGAAAAGATGAAGAAGCAGGCATATGATCTGGAAGAAAGTCTGCTTGAATATTCGGTGCGAATCATAAAGAATGACATTTTACAGGAAACAGAAGAATTAATTAGGATTTTCGCAGCAAGTATTAAAACGGCTCAAAGGAATCGAAAATAGTCATTAACAGTATGACATCGAATTTATCAAAACAACTGAAATTAAATTACGGAGCAAAGCGACATCATTATTCGATGTTCGATGTTGGACGTTCGCGTCTTTCAAAACAACCCTGTACGGCGAAAATGCAACCTGCGAATGCCGACAAACAAGTTAGCACTTATGGGGCGAGGCCCTTAACTTGTCTAATGACTAAACCCAGTGGTTCGAATTTGGGTGATTCGAAAGGAGGGGGTAAATCCAGCAAACATTTATTATGTTGAATATTTACAAAAAAGTGATGAGGGCATGGACACTATAATTGTCCAAGGGGGGTTATATTTCACCCTATTTAGAGTTGAATCACTATATTCTTAAGGAGGTACCAATATGAAAAGATTCACTGTCAAGAAGAATAGAAAATGGTTTCGGATTTCAATGATACTTTGCAGCCTGGCCACTGTGGTGTTAATGGTTTTTGGGCAGGCCCAGGCATGGGACCTCAAGGAGGCGGCCACGCCATATAAAGGCGCGACCATCAGAACCATCGGCGAAGCCTTGCCGCCCCTGGAGGCCTTGGATAAAATCAAAGAAAAATTTACCAGGGTTACCGGCATCAAGGTTGTCGTCGAACAGTATGCCCATGAGGAAGCCGTGGACAAAGTCATGCTTGACCTTAACTCCCGCACTGGCCGCTATGACTTCATCATTCAACCCCACAGGGAGTTGGGGCGTTTTGTTGAGAATAAGCATGTCGTGCCGTTGAGCCGCTTTATGAACGATCCCAAGCTGCGGGACCCCAACTTCCACCCTGAAAAAGAAATCTACCTCAATCTGTGGAATGAGATTTCCTGGTACGGCGGCGAACCCTATGGATTTCCGTTTACAGCGATCACCATGTTCTTGTGGTATCGTGCCGATCTGGTCAACGATCCCACCGAACGGGCCGGTTTCAGGGCCAAATATGGCTATGACCTGAAAGGCCCGCAGAACTGGAAGGAATACAAAGATATGGCGCAGTGGTTTACCCGGCCGGATAAAGGTTTTTACGGCACGGCCATCCAGGGCAAACGCCATGTTGCCCTCTGGTACGAGTGGTTGAACTTCCTTTACAGCTTTAACGGAGACATCTTGGAAGCCGATAAGGGATACAAGTACGGACCCATCATAATAAACAGCCCCGAAGCCGTCGCATCGCTGGACTACTATAAAAGCCTGGTCAAGTACTCGCCGTCGGACACCCTTAACTACGATTGGGACGGCGCCATGGCAGCCATGCAACAGAACAGAATCTTCGAATGCATTATGTGGAACGATGCCACCTATGCCGTCGAAGATCCCCAGCAGAGCACTGTGGCAGGTAAAATGGGCTTTGATATGGTGCCCCAGGGTGAAGGCGGCAAAGTGGGCCAGGTTGAGGGCTGGACCTATCTCGTTCCGGCCTATTCTAAAAATAAAGAAGCCGCTTATCTTTTCATCCAATGGGCACTGGTATACAACAACCAACTCGAACAGCACCTGAATGGCGGCGCTTCTCCCAGGCCTGATGTTTACGCCCATCCGGAGGTGAAAAAACTGACTTACTCCAATGCCGCAATGGACACCAACGCGGCGTCACTGCCCAAGGCCACCTTTCCGGAGTCGCCGCAAATGACCGATATCATTGTCTTGGCGCTGAGCGATGCCCTTGCCGGCAAGAAGTCTTCGAAAGAGGCCTTGGACTGGGCCGCACTGGAAATTCACAAACTGCTAGGAGACAAGGCGCCTTTGAAATATCCGGTCGATTAAGCGCCGAAATGGGGAACGAAGCTCCGATAGGCGCGGGGCTTCGTTTCTTGGCTAACCCGGACAAGCCGGTCGTAGCGAAGTGGAGATCCCGATTTATCGGGGAACAAATTGCCGCAATTGCGCGGTTGGCGCAGCAGATGAACCGCAAAGGCATGGGTTCGGATGTCAGGTTTCAGCCCAGCCGCTGGTCGCGGAAGTTTACGCGCCATGGGAGGGCGGCCGGTCTGAGCGAACAAGAAACTTCTTTGGAACCTGCAAAAGCCTGCAGAAGTTGTGGCAGCGGTTTTTGCTTGCTTCTCGCTGCTTTTTAGCAGGGCAACCGCAATTAACGCGGGTGTCATCCGTGACCAGTGGTCTATTTTTTTCATCTGACATCCGGTTTCTGACATCTGAAACCTCGTATGAAACTTCACGTGGTCGGGCCAGTTAACGGGTTGAACGTCCGACATCGAACGTCGAACATCGAACGTCCAATGTGGATGGCGCTACGCTTTATCTATTTTAAAAAGTGAATCGAAGCCTGCAAGGCGCTGCGCCGAGTCGGATTTCGACTGGTCGATTCGATCGCACAGACCAGTTGTTTGCCCCGCGTGTTGTTCAGTATTTTTTTAAATTGACAGAATTCCGTATTCGATGTTGGACGTTGAACGTTCGATGTTCGACGTTCATAAGTTTCTTTTTTTGATCAGACCGGCCGTTGTTTTGGCCGGAGGCTGGGCTGGCACCTGAAACCTTAAGTTTCTTTCAGCATGTTATTATATCAAAAGGGTAAAGCGTTTAGAAGGGTAAGGTGATGGTAAGACTATCAAAAATCAACTGGCAACGTATCCTGCTGGATAAGGGCGTCAGCGCCATGTTTTTAATCCCGTCCCTTATCCTCCTGGTGGTGTTGCTGGTGGGCCCTTTCAGTTACATGGTCGGTGTCTCCTTCACGGATCTGAGTTTCTCCCAACCCAACCATGACGGCAATTTCGTTGGATTTGCCAACTATCGTAAGCTCATGCAGGACGATCCTATTTTCTGGGAAAGTTTCCTGACCACGATCAAATTCGTCTTCGCTGCCGTCGGGCTAGAATTTCTTTTCGGCTTGGGCCTGGCCCTACTGCTGTTTAACATCATCGGCGACCAGCGCTTCATCGTGACGCTCATCCTCATGCCGATGATGCTCGCACCGGTGGCCATCGGGCTGATGTGGAAACTGCTGCTAAGCGGTGAGTTCGGCATGCTGACCCACTACATGCGGAAAATCGCTCTGATGGGCCCTCAGACCGCTCTGCTTTCCAGCTATAAGCTGGTCCTGTGGACCATGGTCGGCATTGATGTCTGGGAATGGACGCCCTTCGTTACCCTAGTTATTCTGGCGGGCCTCATGAGTCTACCCAAGGAGCCCTTTGAGGCGGCCATCATGGACGGCGCCAAGCCGCTGCGCGTCTTCCGGGATGTCACGCTGCCACTCTTGCGCCCGATTATCGCTCTGGTCATGCTGCTTCGCGGTATCGATGCTTTCAAAGAGTTTGATAAGGTGTTTATCCTTACGGGCGGCGGCCCCGGAACGGCCACCGAACTTTTGTCCATCTATACCTGGCGCATCAATTTTAGAAACTGGGACTTCGGCTACGGCTCGGTGGTGGCGTTTATGGTCTATCTGGTGGTGCTTATCATGTGCTCGATCTTCTACAAGGGCATCACCTGGAAACAAGGGATGGAGAGGACCAAAGCATGAGCAGAGCCTGGCGCAATTTAGGACTTGGGGTCATCGCTGTGGTCATCATCATGGCGCTGACGCCCTACATCTGGATGTTGCTGACCTCTTTTAAAACGCGCGTGGACGCCCTGGCCTCGACACCGCAATGGCTGTTCTCCCCGACCTTTGAGCACTATCCCAAGGTCTTTATGGACAAAGGCTATCTGCCGCTTTTGGGCAACAGCATTATCGTCGCCCTATCCAGCACGTTGCTGTCACTTCTGGTCGGTGTACCGGCATCTTACGTTTTCGCCCGTGAGCGCTTTGCAGGCAAGGAAGATCTGTTCTTCTTCTTCTTGACCACACGCATGGCACCGGCTATTTCCGTAGTAGTGCCGATGTTCATTATTTTTGGCAAACTGGGTTTGGTGGATACTTACTTTTCCGTCATCCTGGCCCACAGCTCTTTTAATATTTCACTGGTGGTCTGGATGATGAGAGGCTTTTTCGAGGAAATCCCCCCGGAGATCGATGAAGCGGCCCAGATGGATGGTAATACCAAGGCTGGAACTTTTTTCAGGATTCTGCTGCCCCTGGCTGCACCAGGTATAGCGGCCACCGCGGTTTTGTGTTTCATTCTTTCCTGGAACGAACTCCTCTATGCGATGATTCTGACGGCTTTCGAATCACGTACCTTAACCGTCGGCATACCCGGTCTTGTGCAGCCGCACGGGACCCTGTGGGGCCAGGTGGCGTCAGTGGCCGTGGTGGCGACGCTGCCGATTATAATTTTCACTTTCCTGGTACAAAAGCATTTGGTGCGAGGAATGACATTCGGCGCGCTAAAGGGATAACCAATCAAAGGAAACTCTATGAGCGTGGCATTTCAGAACGTGAGCAAGCGCTTCAGCGATGGCACTCTTGCGCTGGACAACTTGGAATTCGAGTTTTCCAAGGGTGAATTTATCATATTTCTCGGCCCTTCGGGCAGCGGCAAAACCACTGCTTGTCGCTGTTTAGCCGGTTTGGAGGAGATTACCTCGGGTCAGGCTTTGGTAGACGGCAAAGATATCACCCACTTGCCGCCGCGCGAGCGGAATATGAGTATGGTTTTTCAAAATTACGCTTTATACTCACATAAAATTGTCTATGAAAACATTGCATATCCCCTGCGCATCCGCAAATACCCCAGGGCAAAAATCGATCAGATGGTCAAAGATGTCGCCAAACTGCTGCAAATCGATCATTATTTGGGACGCAAACCGCGCCAACTTTCCGGCGGCCAGGCACAGCGGGTGGCAGTCGCCAGAGCGCTGGTTTGGCAGCCGTCGATCTGCCTGATGGATGAGCCCCTCTCCAATCTGGACGCAATTTTACGCCTCCAAACACGCACGGAGCTCAAACGCCTGCACGAAGAACTCAAATGTACGTTCGTTTTTGTTACCCATGACCAGGAAGAGGCGATGACATTGGGAACCCGCATCATCGTGCTTAACCACGGCAAGCTGATCCAGTTCGATAGCCCAAAAAAGATTTACACCGAACCGGCTACCCGCTTTGTCGCAGAATTCATCGGCCGGCCGGCCATGAACACGATTGAGGGCAAAATCAGCAATGGCAGATTCCAATCCGATCAGCTCGAGCTGTCGATAGCCGGCAGGGCCGCCGGAAAGGTTGTCCTAGGGATTAGACCTGAACACATTGTCCTGCAGCGGGAGCCGCAAATCGACTTTATACCTTTTACGCTCGACGTCGTGGAATTAGTCCAGCCTGACACCCTGCTTTTTGTGAAGAAGCGCAGGGGCGATCCGGTTTCGGTTGTCGTCAGAATCATGGAGGATTGCTCGGATCTCAGCCCGCGCGATACCATCTATTTGAAATTCCCGCAGAGTAAATTACATTTTTTTGACATTGCCACCGGGGAACGATTGCCATGAGCTGGTATATTGGTTTCATACCGATGGGGATAGCGGCGGTTGCCTGGATTGGACTGGCCCGCGCCAACCGGGCGCTTCGTTGGTTCAGATTAAGTGAGCTCATTTTCTGGGACGCGATTATTTTGGTGATTGTTTACCTGGTCTGGCTGCGCTGGTTTTAGGCGCTTATAAGATATTTCTATACTTTTTGTGCAATCAAATTGAATCGGGATATTTTACTATCTTGTAACGATTGAATATTTAAGGCTTTCTTTCGATTTAAAAAAGGACGGAGCGGAGCGACATCAACAAATATTCAATTTTCAATTCCGGCTTGTCCGGATTAGGGTTTCCTTTCTATCATTTTTAAAATGAATCCTTAACCATTGAACCTTTGAACACTGAACCTTTGATCGGCTACGAAATGAACATTGGACGCAGGCTTTTGAATAAACGGTGGTAATCGATATAGGCCGCATCGTATATTATGGATTTAGCCGGATCGGGATGCATAACTTTCTGCCCGGCATGCGCCGCTTCAGTGTCCGCCACAAGCATGGCGCATGATTCCAGTGAGGGTTGTATGTTTGCCGCCACCGCGGCAAGCATGGCCGCCCCGATTGGCGACGTGTCCAACTGTGCGGGCACGGCTACGGGCACACCGCTGATATCCGCCCTGATCTGCGACCACAAACGACTTTTAGCACCACCGCCGAGTAATAAGATAGACCGCACGGGCACGTCCATTGACCTGAGGCGTTCAAGAACATCTCGCATCGCAAAGGCGCAACTCTCAAGCACGGCTCGGGCTAAATGAGCTGTGCCGTGGGCCGGCGTAAGGCCGTAATAACACCCCCTGGCAGATTCGATCCACTCCGGCGCCATGGCACCGGACAGGGCCGGCAGGAATAACAGTCCTTCACAGCCGGCCGGAGCCGTTTCCGCCAGACTGACCATTTCCTCGACTCCATCCAGCCGGAAGGTATCGACAAACCATTCCAGCGCTCCGCCTGACAGCCACCCCGGGTTTTCGATGAAATACGTCCCTCCGAAATATCTGTGGGTTTCCACCAGGCCTCGCTTGTCGATCTTGGCACCCGTATCAAGGGCGCCTACGACTTCAGCGGTACCCAGAACGCAGGCCATTCGGCCAGGCTCTATGATACCTGCGCCCAGCGGGGTGGCGTAGTCATCACCCGTGCCAACGGCCACCGGAATGCCCTGCGGCAATCCACTTAGCGCGGCACCTTCAGCGCTGATTTCTCCGGCCTGATCCCAGGCCTCTTTAATTTCAGGTAGTTGGCGGCGGTCAAGGCCGAAAACTTTCAATAACCGGGGGTCGTAATCAGCTTTTTCTAATGAATACAGCATGCTGGTAGAAGCCACCGCATGATCGAATATGTGCGCTCCGGTCAGGCGGGATACCATATAAGACACCGGTTGGTGGAAACAAACGGCTTTGCGGCTTGCGGGAAAGTTTTTGAGGAGCCAGCGGATTTTGGCTGCCATGTGGCTGGCGTCCATGGTAACCCCGGTGATCCCACGCAGACTTTGGGCATCAATGCCTTTGAGAGCTGTCAATTCCCTCTCAGCTCTGCGATCCATCCAGATGAGGCAATGGTGCATCGCCCGACCGTCCCGATCTAGCGGCAGACAACCGTCGAGTTGACCGGCGACACCCAGTGCCCGAACCTCATCCGAGACGACGCCTGCATTATCCAAGGCTGAAGCAACAGCCACCCTCAAGCCCCGCTCCCATAAGGCCGGATCCTGTTCGGCCCAGCCGGGTTGCGGGAATCTGGCAGCGTAGCGATAGGCCGCTTCACCCAATACATTCAGGTTTCGATCGACGATAACTGCCTTCAGACTTTGAGTGCCGATATCTATTCCGACTATCATGAATCTTTTTGACCTCCTTTAAGGCTGCCCGTTTGCAAATATGATTGAAAAAATATTTAATTCAGATCCCGTCATTAACTCCACAAATGAGTCAAATTTTTGGACACTATATTTATTAGCGCCAATTTAAGGGCGACTTGATTTTTTAAACATTACCGTTGAAGGAAGTCAACTGTGAAATGTTCTGGATGAAATCAGTTTCTTTGAGATTGCAAATGGTTAGTACGATGACTATGTTTGCTGAATCAGTAGACTTGTAACTTGGTGTAATTCACTGCTGTTGGTTATCAGCGGTCAATGATTAGTTTTCATCGGTATTCAAAGGTCAGGTTTCAGGTGTCAGGAGGACCAACGTAAGAACTGAAACCTGAACACTGACAACTGGAGAGTTTGAGTTAAATCACCAACAATCTTGAATTACACCCCTTGTAGCTTAACGTGCACAGCCACTAAATTTTTAACATGAAACCTAAAAATTTAATCGTTTTCGACATGGACGGCGTTATTATCGACGTCTCCGCATCGTATCGGGACGTGGTCCGCCATACGGCCGGGCTGTTTTTTCAACCGGCTCGCGGTGCGGAAAAATTGCCGGACCCCCTCTTCGAGCTTTCCGATCTGGCCGCAGTCAAGCAGAGCGGGGGCCTCAATAATGATTGGGACCTGACTTATTTGGTGATTAAGCTATTGTTTTCTTTAGTGAGTCAACCCGTTATTCATGAAAGCCGGGATCCCTGGAACCGGTATCTTGAAACCATTGGCCGCTGCGATTTAGCACCCATGACCGCCTTATTGCGGTCAACGGATAAACCGCTGGTATCGTTGCTCAAACAGCATGGCAAGTTTGAAAATGAATTTATCAACAGCCTCTACGAAGGCGACGTCGGCAGCGGCAACATCATCAAACAGATATTTCAGGAAATCTACCTCGGTGCCGAACTGTTCCGTTCGACATATAATCTGAATCCCGCCGTATATCAGGACGAAGGCTTTATCCTGCGAGAAAAAGTGTTGATCGACCGGCTGGTACTGGAGGAATTGACCGCTGAAAATGTGCTGGCCATTGCCACCGGACGCCCCCGGTCGGAAGCGGAATACCCATTGAATCATTTCCAGTTAAATAAATTTTTTTCGCAGATTTTGACCCTTGATGATTGCCTATCCGAAGAAAAACGTATTCTCGCACAGGAGGGTCGGACGGTTTCACTGAGCAAACCCAACCCATTCATGCTCGATGCCATTGTAACAAATTGCCGGGAACCTTTTGACGGTTTTTATTATGTCGGAGACATGCCGGATGATATGCTTGCCGCTGCCGGGGCTGCGGCAAATTGTATTGGAATCGGAATTCTTTTAACAGCACCCGATAAGAAAAGTCTCAAAAAAAACCTGACGGCAGCCGGTGCCGATTATATTGTTGACAGCTTTGAGGCGTTAAAAGGAATTATCCTTTGACAGGTGGCAAAATTGTCTTACAATTAGTCAAACCGATGGACCAAATAAACGATGGGGCGTTTGATGATTGCGATAGCTTATCAGCGAAACAGCCAGCGATTTGAAGTAGAAGCTACTGTTATGCTTGAAGATTTTCGAACAGGCTTCTATTATAACGGTATTATTTATAATTACAGCGCCGATGGTGTCTACCTGGAGTCCGACTACGCCCCGCGACCGGGTAGAAAAATTCACCTCAAAGTTAACGGTGCTCGCGATATTTTCACCACTGAACTTTACCTCGCCGAGATCAGGTGGCGGCAGCCGCTATCTGACGAAACCTCCGATTATTCCTATGGGATTGGCATGAAATACTGCTGACCCGTTCCCCCCTGAAGAATCCTGTCCCATAGACCGTATCAATGCCGCCACTGGGATTGCCATAACATCATACCATGGGGCATTGGAATAATGGAATGTTGGAATAATGAGTTTGCGGAAAGGAAATCTATTTTTATATATATGAAGCTCTGAAGTAATTAATCCGCCTATAGAGGCGGACCACTTTTCATACCCAGTTTATCATCATTCCAGTATTCCATTGCTGTTTCAATGCAACAACACCCATTTGAGGCAAGATCAATGCCAGATTCTCCAGGCCAAGATTCCTTAGTTGTCCTGACATTCCGGGCAGATACCAAAAAAATCCATGCGATGATTGAGGATGCGAAAGCCGGTCTCCTGAACGAGTTCCCGGGTTAATCCAGGTAACATCGAGAGATCCGGATCAATAATTTTTTTACAGTGGGTACAGACCAGGTGCGGATGGGGATAAAGATTGTTGCCGTCATACCGATTGCTGTCATCACTGAAGCCAAGCTCGAGAACCTCACCCAGTGATTTCATCAGCGAGACGTTTTTATAGATTGTCGCAAGGCTGGTGGTGGGAAAGTCGGTTTTGACCCGGGCATAAATCTGCTCGACACTGGGATGCCCCTCACTGGCGGCCAGAACTTTCAGAATTGCCAGCCGCTGGGGGGTAATTCTGTGATCGTGATCACGCAGCTTATGTATCATTTTTTCCAGGCGTTCAGCCGAATTTTGCACGATGATTAGCCTTTATAAGAGGTTCCCTCCTTCGCCTTCCTAGCTTCGGAGGGCAAGCAGGGTCCAAACGCATAGCTCAAATTTTGAAATCGAGTATTTATGGAAAATTATTATTATTAAATAACAATATTCAAATCGGAGAGGTTGTCAAGATCTTTTTTAGAGCCTCATTTTCGATCATAGCGGCCACCTCAACGACCAGCGGATTGGCTGAGACCCAGAACCTTATAACCTTGAATGATCAGGGTTTTTCCACCATCAGCAACATGGACGTCGAACTGCGAATCCGTCCATTTCCCTGCGAAAGTATCTCTTTGATGACGTCATTGCTTCGGGAGTTTGTTCCGCCGATCTCCACCCACTTTCCATAAGAGGTGGTAACTTCGGTCTGCGCCCCGTAAAATCGTATAATGGCCTCATTGCCTTCACCATAGGCTGCCCTTGGAACAATTTTAAGATGGACAAGATCACCGGCAATGGTCGGGGTAACTTCAAATCCGGTTTCAACTATTTGAAACATCACCGCAGCCCCACCGGTCGAGTAACGCCGGGTATAATCCGGCCATCTCCCTTGATAGGGGATTTCTTTACCGGCTCGAATAAATGCCGGTTGGCCGGAAGTCGCAAATACAAAAAATTCAGAAAAATTTGCTTGACTGCGGCGGCGGCTTTTGAGCGACAGGTCAACCCCGTCGTTTTTTTTGCGGCCGGTTGCCGCGCTCAAGTTATCGCCCGAGGCCTTACCACGGGCCGAAACCGCCCCGGCTGCATCGGCTCTATTTTCATAAAATCGAACATGGATTCTGACCTGTTCAAAAGGCTTATCGTACACATCCAGGTAGTTACGAACCCTTTGGATGGAATCCGGGCGGTCGACAATTATCAGCGAATTGATCCGTTTGCTGGCAGTCACCGTGCCTTCGGGTGAGAGCATACTTTGCACAATCGGCAGCACTTCCGAGGCCCAGCGATACTTGATCCTGATTACGGCCACATCCGCGGCCATCGCTCGGCTACAGCAATTCGCCATAGCCAGGCTTATTGCGAGCAACAACAGTAAAGTAAGTATATATCTATTTGGTTTTTTTAATAAAAACATGGTATTTATCAACATTTTATCACGCAGTGAAAAAATTATCAAACCTGCAGACAGTCCTCTCCCAACACCTTGTCCAGGACCGCAACGACCTCATCAGCGTTTTTTTCGCTAAAAACGATCGGGGGTTTCAATTTTAGAATATTTTCCATGGGCCCATCCGTGCTGATCAGAATCCCGTGGTCCCGCAGACGGTTGATAACATAATCGGCATGGTCCGTCGCCGGCTCCAGGGTCTCACGATTGGTGACCAGTTCAATACCGGCATACAATCCCAAACCGCGCACATCGCCGATGAGCGGATATTTTTCCAACAACCGCTGCATACCTTCCAGAAGTCGCCTGCCGGCCCGGTGGGCGTTTTCCTGAAGTCCTTCGTTTTCAATAACATCCAGCACAGCCATTCCAATCGCACAGGATACCGGATTGCCGCCAAACGTATTGAAGTATTCCATACCATTGGCAAAGGCATCCGCAATTTCGGCAGTCGTGACGACCGCAGCCAGCGGATGACCGTTGCCGATCGGTTTACCGAGGGTTACGATGTCGGGCACCACATGCTGGGTTTCAAAGGCCCAAAAATGGCTGCCGGCCCGCCCGAAACCCACCTGCACTTCATCAACAATACAAAGCCCTTCAGCCGCCCGGACTTGTCGAAAAGCCTCGGCCAGGTAATTGTCGGGCAGTACGATCTGACCACCGCATCCCAGCATACTTTCACAGATAAAAGCCGCCAGGCCGCCACCGTTGCCCTGGACCTGATGGATGGTTTCATTAACATAAGCGGCATAACGGGTGCCGGTCTCGGCTCCGCTGCCCTTATGCGGTCCGCGATAGCCGTCCGGCATGACGACTTTGTGAGCCCAGGCCGGGGCAGCGCGGCCGCCGGGCCCATCATGCTTGTAAGGGCTGATATCAATCAAGGACTGCGTGTTGCCGTGATAGGCACCATCCACCATAATAATATCATTCTTTTCGGTGTAGGTGCGGGCCAGGCGCAGCGCCAATTCATTGGCTTCGCTGCCGGTGCACACGAAATAGCAGACATTCAATGGTTGCGGGAATTTCGACAACAGGCGCCGGGCGTAATCGATGATATTATCGTGCAGATAGCGGGTGTTGGTGTTGAGAACCGGCATCTGAAGCTGACCGGCAGCAACGACATGGGGATGACAGTGGCCCACATGGCATACATTGTTGACCCCATCCAGGTACTTTCGGCCATCTTCGGTATAAAGATACTGCCGCCGGCCCCGCACGATCTTCAAGGGGCTTTGATAGGAGATGCTCAAATTTCGGCCCAGGGTCTGTCGGCGCAGGGCTAGAATTTCAGAATCGCTCCGGGTGCCGGCTGCTAAACAGCTTTTTGGAATTCCCAGAACAAGGTTGGGATCCGGGCAGATGCTCAGCCAAATCTCGCGTTCACCCGGCCGGGCCACTCCGGGAAAAGTCCCGTTTTCACCGAGCAGATCGAGCATAATTTGAAAATGAACATGCGGCGTCCACCCCCCGTTAGACCCGGGTTCTCCGATGCTGGCGATTTGCCGTCCTTTTTCAACCGGCATACCAATATCAAGCCCGGTCAGCGAATCCGGGCTCAGGTGGCCATAGAGGGTGTAAAAGGGCTCCCCCTCACCGGTTCGATGCGCCAGAATGATGGTCGGTCCGTAGTCGAGCGGCGCCGTGTTATTTTCAATGCTGTGCACGCTGCCGTCAAGCGGGGCATAAACCGGTGCGCCACTTCGCATGTACAAGTCAATGCCCAGATGGACCGTCCGATGCTCGGCCATTTCCTCGGCCCGGGCCTTAAACAGCTCGGTGGTATAGACCAGCCGGGCCTCATTGTAGCGACCGATACCGACACCGACATCAGCTGCTCGCATTTGACTGAAGATTTTATTGGTGACAGCCGCCAGGTCGGCACCATCACCATCGCTGCCCAGCAGCAGACTGCCCACGCTCAGATCGAGCACCAGCTGGTTGGCAGCACGCAGATCATCAGCCACAATTTGCCCGAATCGCTCGGTGTTTTGCCGCAACCAGGCTGACACGCTGTCAAATTGAGGCACCGGCGGCAATCCACAGGCATGCCGGAGGGTATAATGGGCCAAATTGGGGTGCATGTCCGCCAATTTTTTCAGAAGCGACCAGGCCGGTTTCTCCGAGATGCGCAGATATTCATTATCCGGTTCGTGACGATGCTGGTTGGCCGAATGACAGACGCTCATGCATAACCGCATGCAGATCAGATCAAATAAAACCGCCAACTCCGGTTCCGTAAGCGGGTATGCCTGATGATAGCCGGCAACAATCGCTTTAGCGGCGGCTAAGGGATCAATCTTGTCCAGCATTGCATAGGGGCAGACGATGGCGACTTCATTAATGGTTTGGGTGTGAACCATATCGCCGAAGTCAATCACACCGGTTACTTTATGGTGCCACCGACCGTCGGGCGCTACCAGGACGTTGTAGTCATTGCCATCGCTATGAACAACACTGGTTCGCAGATCCGGCAACTGCGGTTCGGTTTCAGCCCGGTAGCGTGCCAGGAACTGCTGCACCATGTGTTGATGGTTCGGATCCTTGATTAGACCGATATCTTTTGTGAGGATACGACCGGCATTATTCAGATCCCAATGAAAGTCGCGATGCGCGGCCGGATGGTCAAAATTTTGCAGGATATGACTGAGATTGCCGAAAAATCGCCCCAGGCTGACCATTAAATTTGCATTGTGGGGTTTTACCAGGGCCAATGGCTTGCCGGGCAAATAGGTCAATAATCGAACAAAATAGGTGGTCCCATCATCACCCCGGGTCGAGGTGATTTGCTCTTTCCTGACGGTTAAACAGACCTTCGGAGCAACCGAAATATTTTGCTCCATCATGTTGCGCTGTTGGCGGAGGTGTATCATGGCTTGATTTTGCAAATCGAGCACCGCTTCAAGTTCCGTGGAATTGGCTATTTTAAGAACATACGCCTCATTATTTGAGGCTGTTAAACGAAAATTTTGGTCCCGTTCACTGGCCAGCAGTTTGGCGGTGACATCAAGTGCAAATAAATCCTTCGCAATTCGGATGGCGTCATGCTCAGAAAATCTGGGGGCATGTTGTACGATGGATGACATGTGGTATTACTTCCTTCCGGGTTAAAGTTAGGCGATGGCAGTCGCCGCATAGCCAATCCCGCCCGGCGGAACCGAAACAGGTTTGAGCGTTGATAGGTTTAGCCGAATCCGGCATAAGTGTCAAAATATTTTCACTGAATTTGCATCGCAGATATATCCGGAATTGCAATAAAATCATACGCATCTATGAGAAGCATAAAGTCGGCAGTATTTACAAATTGTTTAAATATGTTATGCTGTATTACTACCCAACCCGGACAAGCTGGAATTGAATATTGACGATTGAAGATGTTAAGCAATAAAGGAAAAACTCCATGCACCGAGTGATAAAAGTCTCAATGTTCGTGATTTTTGTAATTTTAATCTCAGCAATTGTATCGCCCCTTAAAGCAGATAGAAATGATCCTCACTGCTATCTTCAGGCAACCACCGTGGATGCAAAAGTTGTAGTTTGGGAACAAGACCGGCAAGGCAATAAAGGGCCGCTCCTTTGGCAAGGCATCGTCAGACAAGGCAAACGGCAGAGAATTAATACACGTACCGGTGGCATCCGCGTTTCCAGTTCGACGTATGTTGGTACGAATGATGCGCTCAGCGGCGATACCAGTCGATGGTGCGAAGAGGGTTCCACGGTTGGCGTGCCGTGATGTTCGATTGGGGCTTGTCTCGATTTGGGATAGTAGATTTTGGATTTTGGATTGATGAAGGAAAAGGAATCGATAATATTTCTTCTGACAGCCAGCTATGAACGATCAGCTGGTACTGAAAGTGCCCTAACCCAAAATCCGTAACCCGCTACTCGCAACGCGCACCCCGTAACACGCAGCCCGATTCTTTCCTGTCCGGTTTAATCAATCCGAAATCCAAAATCAGCAATCGTAACTCTTTTCCTCCCTGGCGGCATCTTCCAGCCACCCGGGAAATTCATTTGAATCCAGCTGCCCCAGCGCACGCTCCCAGCGACCGATGGCATAACTCCAGAAGTCCAGATCCAGTTGCGAGATTTTGTGCTGAATTGCCCCCCACAGGGTCCAGATAAAATCCGACATAATCGCGTATAGATGCATACGGGCCAGCAGGTGCCTGCGTGGTTCCCCGAAATAGGCAGCACATAATTCCGCGTATTGGTCCTCGTTGTACTGCAATTCCTGGCAGGCATTGCCCAGCTCGGAGCAGGGATCATTATTGCCGCTGTAGTCAAAATCAATCAAGTGCAGGTTTTGTCCATCATCAATTATATTTTCAGCAACCAGATCATTCGTACAGGGCACAGAAGTAAATACCGGTCTGCTGATGGCACTTTCCATCCGGCGCTGCACGGTCATGCGACTGCGGTAGTCATCAGGGATGCGCAATTTTTGTTCATCAGCGATGTGCAAGTAAAATTCTACCAGCCGAAATACATTAAAATCATGCAAAAACCGCGAGCCGGCGTGCAATACCCGAAGGACCTGAGCCAGGCGGCCCGGCATACCAGGGGCTGCCATCGTCTCGGGGGTCATGGTATCACCCTGTATGAATTCCAGCACCATTACGTGGAGGTCGGGCAGGTGGTGCACTATTTTGGGTCCGACTCCGACGGCGGCGGCGGCCATGGTATTGAAATATTTATTATCTCTATCCACTGCCAGAAGCTCGGTACTGGCCCCTGGAATGCTCACAAAGTAGGATTGGCCGTCAACATTGACCCGGAAATTTTCGTTGGTAATGCCCCCGGTCATCTCTTGAATGTCCAGCGGTTTGCCGCGCCAGGCGTCAATTTTTTGAATTACCTCCTCAATGGTGATGGTCATAGATATGCTCACTCAGTTGGGAACGGCCAATTTGATCGAGAAAGAGACGTGGCAATTGTGAGGAAAAAAGCGAATATCGAATATCGAATCCTGATTATCGAATGTCGAAGTAATGTATTCTGTCTATTAAAAAAAAAGATAGAGCACAGCGATTCCATCCTTCGAAATTCTGCGGTTCGCTTTTTCGTATTTTCCCCCTTTTTCGTTCCCCGATGTCCCGGGATTTTCGCTTGGCTCCAACCCGCTTGTCCGGATTAGGGGCTTAGCATTGACATCGCCTTCGCCACAACAACGGAAGCTTTCATGCCGTATTTTTGCATGACGGTACCACCGGGGGCTGAAGCACCGAATCGATTGATTCCGATGACAGCTCCCTGGCTTCCGACATAGCGTTCCCAACCCATGCTGACGCCGGCTTCAACTGCCACTCTGGCGCTGACCTTCGGCGGCAGCACCTTATCCCGGTAGTTTTGGGAGGCCCTTTCAAACAGCTCCCAGCTGGGCATACTGACCACTCTGGCGGCCACACCCTTTTTGGCCAGGCGCTCCCGGGCTTCCAGACATAAGTGCACTTCCGAACCACTGCCGATTAGAATCACCTCCGGTGTACCGTCCGTATCTGCCAGAATATAGCCCCCTTTGGCCAGGGCAACCGCCGAAGGATATTGTTTGCGATTAAGCACCGGCAGGCTCTGGCGGCTTAGAATCAAAGCCACGGGGGTATTGAGGGTTTTAATGGCCACCCGCCAGGCCGCGGCCGTTTCAGTGGCATCCGCCGGCCGAATAACAATCAAGCCGGGGATGGCCCTTAAGGCAGCCAGATGCTCCACCGGTTGATGCGTGGGACCGTCCTCGCCGACCGCGACGCTGTCATGGGTAAAAATGTATGTCACCGGCAACTTCATCAAAGCCGCCAGACGAATGGCGGGTCGGCAATAGTCGGCAAACACCAGAAAGGTTCCGCCATAGGGGCGAATACCACCATGCAGGGCCATACCGGACAGGATGGAGCCCATGGCGTGCTCCCGCACGCCAAAACGAATATTGCGCCCGCCGTAGGATCCTTTTTGAAAATCAAAGGACGATTTAATCAGCGTATTGTTGGAAGGGGCCAGATCGGCCGACCCACCCATCAGGTTGGGCAGCTTCTCCGCCAGACCATTTATCACCTGACCGGAAGCCGCCCGCGTGGCGATTGGGCCGGCGTTGGCAAAAGTCGGAACCTTGGCATCCCAGCCCAGCAACGGCTTACAGTATATGGCTGCGTGCCATTGCTGGGCCAATTCCGGATATTTTTTCGCATAAGCCTTAAACTTCTTCTGCCATAAGGCGTCGGCTTTTTTGCCTTTGTCCACTGATTTTCTGAATGTTTTCAGGGCCGCGGGGGGTGCGTAAAACTTCTTATTGGCCGGCCACCCAAGATTTTCTTTTGTCAGGCGGATTTCTTCTTCGCCCAGCGGTGCGCCGTGGGCGCCGTGGGTATCCTGCTTGTTGGGACTGCCGTAGGCGATGTGGGTGCGCAAGACAATCAGCGTTGGTTTGGCGGTTTCAGCCTTGGCCTCCTTGAGGGCCTGTTGGATGGCATCGAGATCGTTGCCGTCATTGACCCGTACGACGTGCCATTGGTAGGCTCTGAAACGGGCGGCAACATTTTCAGTAAACGCCAGCTGCGTACCACCCTCGATCGATATCTTGTTGTCGTCATAGATGCAGATCAGTTTTCCCAGGCCCAGATGTCCGGCCAGCGAGGCCGCTTCAGCAGTAATGCCTTCCATCATATCGCCGTCACCGCACATAACATAGGTATAGTGATCGACAATCATCTGATTGCCTTTGTTGAAGACTGCCGCCAGATGGCGCTCGGCCATGGCCATGCCGACTGCGTTGGTAAATCCCTGCCCCAATGGACCGGTGGTCGTCTCAACACCGGGCGTATGGCCGTATTCCGGGTGGCCGGGGGTAATGCTGCCCCACTGGCGAAAATTTTTAAGTTCATTGATTCCGACCTTATAGCCAGTCAGAAAAAGCAGGCTGTAAAGCAGCATAGAGGCGTGGCCGCCCGACAGCACAAAGCGGTCCCGATCGAACCAACCCGGATTTTTGGGATTGTGCTTCAAAAATCGGGTCCACAGCACATAAGCAGCGGCAGCCAGTCCCATGGGTGCGCCCGGATGGCCGGAATTGGCGGCTTGGACCCCATCCATTGCCAGGGTCCTGATCGTGTTGACACACAATTTAGCGGCGGCTGACTGATTTTTCGATGAGCTTTTCTTCATTCCTGAATTCTCCTTTCACACGAAGCAACTCCATACTTCGCCATTCAATTTTCCTATTTTTTAGAATCTACGACTAGGTCCTCATCCCCAAATTGCAATTCTCGTATCACAGATAGGTTCATCTTTTCAAGACTTTACCCTCAGGATCGTATAAAACATCCTGCGCAACTACGGCGGATACCGTTTCACCGAAAATATCGACCTCGAGACCGGCTTTGCCGGTGACCATATCCACCGGCAGATAGGCGTAGCCGATATTCTTTTTGACCGTGAAGCCATAGCCGGCACTACGCAGGCGGGAAATTACCCGCCCTTCAAAGAGGACGGCTTCTCCACCGTAAATGGTGAGATATTCTTCTGATTATATCGGATTTTGGGGAGGGCATCGATACCCTCCCAATGAAGCCGAAATGGATCAGGCACTGGATATCATCGAGGAATGTATATCTGAAATTGAGTGATTCAAATTTATCGGCACGATGATTTCGTTTGAAACACTCGAATTTAAGAATTTTGAATTTGTTTCGGATTTCGAGTCTTGTCCGCCTTTGGAGGATTCGTATTTCCGGTTTGTCCGGATTAGGACCTAACTCCAACCGGCGTTGCCGGCTGTCAAGCCTTTAAAGCGAGCGCGAATTTTGGCATCTACTTGCGGTAAAAGAACCGCCGGATTGTCACGGGTCAGGATCTTTGTGGCTTCAGTCAGGGCTCTTGAATGGGCGTCGGATTTTCCCTTATCCTCCCAAGCGGTGCGCACATCACGAAACGCGATGCTGGGCAGTAATGCCGTTGTTCGCATACGATTGAAGGTGTCGGCCTGGTCCATATACGAGCCGCCGTTGCCGACTTTGGAGATCAATTCAAGGCTGAGATTCTCGGTGCTGAACTCCAATCCCCGGTTGATGCGTTTGAGCATCAACCCTATCTCATTATCAATAACGGCCTTGCCGAAATCAAAGGTCAAAAGACTGCTTAAAAGTCCCCCCATATTAAACATGTCCGCTCCGCCGAGCAACGCCGAAGTAGCGCTCATGCCGGTTTCATAACCCGATTGGACGTCATCCAGGTGGGCGTTGGTCAAACCGATATAGCCGCCGCAAGGAACATCGTAAAAACGCGCCATCTGGCAATGTCCCATTTGCATGATTCCGGTTTCAATTCCACCCGGCGCATAATTCCCTTTGCGCATATCCGCGACAGTTGATAAAACCGCATAGACCAGGGGAGTTTCAGGCCGAACCATTTGCATGAGAACGCTTGCCACCAGAAACTCAGCGTTTCCAAGCGCCAGGGTACCGAGCAGGGTCATGGGCGAGGTCATACCGCCGTTGGGCGCAATCGTACAATACACAGGTAGATTTTTTTCGGTCAGATAGATGAGCTGTTCAGTAATAGCAGTGTCCATGGTCAACGGGGATACGACCGGACAGCAGTGATGAGTAATCAGCGGTCGCTCTTGGTAAGCATCTTCACTGCCGGCGATCAGTGCGCCCAGTTCAAGCACCTGCAGCAGTTCCTTCATATTCGGCGTATTGCTTCTTACCGGCTTCAGACAGTTTTTCAGCGCCGGATAAAAGCGCCAAAGGCTGAGTTGTCCCTTGGGCGCGTCATCGGCCAGGGTCGATATCGAAAAGACATCATAACCGGGCAGTTCGTTGATCAGAAAAGCGATATCGGCGATATCATCTGAAGTGGCGCGTCGTTCTTCGCCGCTGACAGGATCGATCAAATTAGGAGCGGAACTCGCGGTGACGATGAGGGGTCGATCGTCCGGAATGGTGCGATCAAAATGGGGAACGCGCCCCCGAAAAGTAAAATGCGGTACAAATGCCTGACGGTAAAGTTCTACAACTTTACGAGGCAATTTTACGACCTTGCTTTTTTTGTCTACCTTGCAGCCATGCTTTGCGAAAATATCGCGAGCTTTCTCCAGGTGTACCTGAACACCGATATTTTCCAAAATTTCTAAAGATGCGTCATGGACTTTTTCAACCTCCTCGGTTGAAAGGAAAGCAGTATATTTCATCATATCTTCACCTCTTCAACAAAATAAATCCAGCATAGTCGAAAAAAATTCAACCGTCACAGCCGCACAGAATCTTAAAAATGATGAACTTAACCTGCTTAAGTCCTATCGATAGGGAGGTTGAAAACTAAAAAACCCATCTCAAAATCAGATAATCGCGTTCAACGATTGACGCCATTTTGCAAAAAAAGCTACCCGTGCCACCAATCATAATTTGGCCGGCAGCGGTCAGCGAAAAGAAGGCGTCTGGACGCGTATTTCAGATGGGCTTTATTAATCAATTAGATCTAATTAACCTTCAATTTCGACAATGTCGATCTAGTATAAATTTTAAAACATTCATAGAATTTTGCAACTAAAAACTTGTTCTTTGAAAAATTTATATCCCAAAAATTAGATCGTTATTAAATTCGGGTTGGAATTATCATAATTCCTTCTTGACAGACTCCGCCCAGGAGAATTATTGTCATATCTGTCGTACCTCCGTGAGGATCAGTCCAGCATCCGCAGTATGTACCGGCTTGTAAACAACACAAGATCCCGGTCGATTCGTCGGTCGAGGATTCGAGACAATTTCCCGATCTATAGCAGCAAACAGTCATGGCCAGCTCGACTATGTGGACCGACTTTCGTCGTTTCATGTGCAATTATTTCAAAATGACGACAATTTTACCCTTCAGGAAATGCCTACAGGCTCATGGCACGCGCTGGTGATGAACACCACCGTCGCTCCGTTTAGTGACATTCGGGTACGCACAGCCATGAAACGCGTCGTCGATCGTCGCAAGATGATCGATCTGGTGCTGCGGGGACATGGCATGGTCGCGCATGACCATCCGGTCTGGTCGCAAGATCCGTTTTATTTGAAGCTCGACCGTCCGCAAGACTTCAAGCACGTCCGCGCCTTGCTGACCGAGGCCGGCTACCCGGAGGGCCTCGACGTAGAACTGACGGTTGCAGATGTCAATGCGTATATGATACCGATGGCGGTCGCATATAAGGACATGGCGGCCAAGGCCGGCATTCGGGTGACCATCAAGTTGGCTAAGGCGGGCGCGTATTGGTCGGAGCACTGGATGAAAACGCCTTTCTTCGGTACAAGATGGACCGAACGTCCCGCCGACCTGATACTGAATGAAGGGTTCCGTTCCGGCGCGAAGTGGAACGAAGCTTTTTGGATGGAAAAAAGGTCGAATTAGTGATCTTCGACGATCAAAACGACCCCTATCTTGCACGCCAAGAGGCATTGGAAATCCACGAGCATGCAAAGATCCTCATGGTGATAGGGCATGATACCAGCGAGTCTTCCTTCAGAGGCGGTGATATTTACCGGGTTGCCGGCATCGCCTTGAACGTCGAACGCCCCTTTCGAGTTGGCGATTGGGTAAAAATAGGTGAACAAGAAGGTCAAGTCGTGGACATGACCTGGCGAACGACCAGGAACAGACCCTATACGAGACTCTAATCAGCATACCGAACAGCACCGCGGCGGATTCGAGTATCCTGAACTATAGCTTCCCGGATGACCCATATTGGACTACGGTACGGGAGTCAATCGCACCAATTTATGATCCGGCACGTGTCCAGCAAATTCTCCTTGACGCCGCCCTTGCGGTGCCGGAGATCCTGCACGTCCCTGCCCCGTTGACCAGGTTTAAAGGCCAGGGAGACTCGTCGGCCAATTTTGACGTCTGTTTCTTCGTCTTTTCCCATTCAGCATTCGATGTTGGACGTTCGATGTTCGATGTTCTTTTTTTCAGTTCCTCCCCACAAAAACAACTTAGCGCTTATGGGGATAAACCCCGCTGCTACTTTTGAGAATGAGCTTCGTGTGTAGGGGCGGGGTTTATCCCTGCCCGCAAGGACTTGAATGTCAATCAAATCGCTCAATTTTGATTATAGTAATAGTGACTTCTGATTGTAGATGTCTTCCTGCCGAATAATCTCCATCTTCAGCGTTTCGGCAGCAATCCTTTTTCAGCCAGATCGCGTGTCCGGTCATCAAACGCCGAAATATTGGCCGTGGTGTGATAATCCACATGATAATCGTAGCTTGCCACCCGCTGAATGACCTCAAATGCCTCAGGATCCGTCGGGAGGTGCAGCGGCTTGACACCGGGTTGATCCACCCTGTTTTTAAGATTGTGACGCTGGGCGTCACAATCTTTGATAATGGCTTCGATCGAAAAAAAGTTCAGATTGTCCATGCCGATCAGCGGCGATTTGACACCGCAGATGGAATCATGCCAGTCATCGCGGCCGGCAAACCATTTTATAGCATCTTCGTCTTCCATGTAGGCACTGCAGGTAATTTCGATGCAATTTTCCAGTTGATCCATAATCTGATTGCATCTTAAAGGATCACCTTTGTGAACTTTTACCGGTTGACTTAAAAACCGCACCACATCAAGAGTTTCACCGACAACCCCGACCAAATGTTCCAGTTGAATGGTTCCGAATTGTTACTAAGAAGTTACAAGTTAGTTCGCTTCGCTCATCCGCCGGAGGCGGAGAATTATGGAATGTTGGAATTATGGAATGATGGGTTTTAAGAAAAAACCAAAGCGCATATTTTTGCATTGATTGTTTTGTTTTGATGGAGTACTTCTATGATAAAAGCAGAAAATGGATGTCTGACAAACATCATCAACTACTGCAGATTTAACATTTCTTGTAGGATAGTCCGTTTTCCGCTTTTCATGCCCAATATTCCCTGGCCCAGACCGATTCACCTAAACCTGGTCTTAAAAGCTATGTTGTATTAGTAATACAAATTTACCGATAATAAATTGGCAGTTGGTTTTATCAGTTTCAAGTGTCAGCGCCGCCGCCGGATTTAAGCATTGTATTCAGCCTATCGAGAGCCTCAGGGTCTAATGCCAGGGCCGAACGATCTATTTATAAAAAGACGGAGCGAAGCGATATCATTAAATCTTCAGTCTTCAATTTTCAATCTTCTCTTCCCGCGTCCTCCAACCATTTGGGGAATTCGTTGGAATCCAGCATCCCCAAAGCCCGTTCCCAACGTCCAACGGCGTATTCCCAGAAGTCAAAATCCAACTGCGATATTTTGTTTTGAATCGACCCCCATAAGGTCCAGCCAAAATCGGACATAATGGAATATAAATACATGCGTGCCAACAGGCTGCGCTGCGTTTCCCCAAAATATGCGGCACAAATTTCAGCATACTGATCTTCATTGTACTGCTGTTCCTGGCAGGTGTTGCCCAGTTCAAAACATGGATCATTGTTCCCGCTGTACTCATAATCGATCAGCCAGAGCATCTGGCCGTCATCGATATAATTTTCAGCCAGCAGGTCATTATTGCACGGCACGCTGGCCAGACTTTTCTTTTGGACGGAGGCTTCTATGCGGCTTAGAATGGACATACGATCACGGTAATCGTCCGGAATTCGAACCTGGTGTTTTTCAACGATATCCAGATAAAATTCCACCAGCCGAAACATGTTGAATTCATTCAGGCATTTCGCGCCGGCATGCAGTTTCTTTAGCGATTGCGCAATTCGGGTCGGCATCCCGGGAGCACCCAATGTTTCGATTGACATGGTCTCACCGTCTATAAATTCCAGTACCATCACCTTGTGGTCAGGCAGGTGGTACAATACTTGTGGCCCGATCCCGGCCGCAGCGGCAGCTTTCGAGCTGTGATATTCGTTGTCCCGGTCGATAGCCAGAAGGTCGGTGCTGGCTCCCGGAATACGCACAAAAAATGGCTGACCTTCAACACTAACGCTAAAGTTTTTATTGGTCAGGCCGCCGGTCATCTCTTGAATTTCTACCTGTTTATTTCGCCAGTCATCTATTTTTTGAACGACTTCTTCAATTGTAATCGTCATCACCGTTCTCCTTTTTCAGCGCATCTGTTGAAATGCTTCATATGCCTGCTCTAATCTAGTGAGGTTTTTTTGGGTGTAATTTTCGTAGTCAAACGCAAGGCTCGAGTGTATCTCCGAAACGATGCTCCATAGGGTTTCGCGCAACAGGGAAACACACTTCATTGCGGCAAGCCGACGGCGTTGCCTGTCTGTCACCGGCTGTTGATAGTAGGTTTCCAGGACCCAGTTTTCCTGTTCCGGGGAAAGTTCATTATTGGAAGAAAGTCCGGCCAGATCAAAGAGGCCGGTGTTAAAGCCGGCATAGTCCCAGTCAAGAAGCCACAGCCGTTGGCCGTCGTCGATGAAGTTGGCGGCCAATAGATCATTATGTCCGAATACTATTTTTACTTCGCCAATCGCTTTTTCGAGTTCTGCGTTAATGTCAGCAAAGTGCTCAAGGGAGTTCATCATGCGACTGTTACCCTCCCTGGCAGTCAGAATGTAGCTTCGGCAAACGTGAAAAGGCCAGAAAACAAGCATCGGACCTTTAAGGTATTGCGGGATTTCGGTGTGGCAGGCTCGAATCAGGGGGATGATCCGCTCCAAATTCGACTGCTGGCGGACATTCGCTTCAGACAGAGTATGCCCTTCTACGAAGCGCATCACAAAAACGCCGTCTGCCTGGTGGACTATTTCGGGCGAGATACCGGCGGCGTAAGCGGCACGTGCTGCCGCAATCTCATTAAATCGCATGACTCCGTGCAGCGGGATATCGTCCCCGACCCTGACGACGAAACGCTGGCCACGATCATTGACAACAAAATTGGTATTGGTAATACCGCCATCCAGCGGCGCCGGATCGACAGCCGAGGACCAAAAATCCAGGGATGCGACCTTGTCGCGGGCTTTGTCGCTCATATATCTCCTTCCGGTCTTCAACCAATCACTAATTACAGAGCCGATCATAAATATTTAGACATGAAAAACTGCATAAAATTGAAAATATACCTCAACCTTGCGCCGTTAGCCTTGCGCCTTGAGCCAGCCCCTAATTGGTAACTTGATCTCAAACTTCACCAAGGGTTATTTGAGCGCGATATTCAGGCATTAAGTATCGCTGAGTCCCAGCAGTTTCTTTCTTTCCGTGCTCCAGGCCATGATCAGTCTATCAGAGATAATGGCGATAAAGGCGACGCACAGTCCGGCGACGAGGCCACGGCCGGTGTCCGCTTTAGTCAACGCAATGTAGACTTCCTGACCCAGATCCCGCGTTCCTACCAGGGCCGTGATGACCAGCATACTGAGGCCCAGCATGATCGTTTGATTGACTCCCAGCATAATTTCAGGTATGGCCAGCGGCAACTGGACTTTCCATAGAATCTGCCGCCGGGTACAACCGGAAACAGTCGCGGCCTCGATCATTGCGGCCGGTACCTGGCGAATGCCATGATCGGTGTAGCGAATGACCGGCACCAGGGAATAGGCCACCACCGCAATCATGGCGGAGAAATCCCCGACTCGAAACAGCATGACGACCGGAATAAGATAAACGAATGCCGGCAGGGTTTGCAGGGTGTCAATGATGACCTGGATTACCCGGTGGACCCGGCTGCTGGCCGCCGCCCACACCCCCAGCGGCATTCCGATCAGCGAGGCTATAAAAACCGATATCCCGATAAGGTAGGTGGTGATCATTGCTTTTTCCCAGTTTCCGGTTATCACAATGAAAACGGCAAGTAAGGAAACCAGCAGGGCGAGCCGCCAGCCCCCGAGCTGCAAACCGGCTAGTGCCACCAGGCTGACCACCCCCATCCAGGGCAGGGCGATGAGAAATCGTTTGACGGGAACCAGTACATGGATCAGCAGCCAGGCTTTGGTCATATCAATAATATCGAAAAAGTTAATGTTGATCCAGGTAATCATCTTCTCCCAGAAGTCGCCCGTGGTAAGCGTAAGGTTATCCGGGTAATTTGCAATGACGGGAATAAATAAACCAAGCACGGAAATGACCAGAATGATAGCCAGGGCCGTTAATAGACGAGGGTGGGACCGGATAAATCCCAATTCTTTCGCCATTTGTTTGGGTCGCTGAACGGCGTAAGATTGGCTCAATCGATCTAGCGCGATGGCTAGGAGGGTGATGGCAACGCCGGCCTCGACACCTTCTCCGATGGCAAGCCGTCGCAGGGCATGCAGGACATCATAACCCAGACCGCCGGCTCCGATCATCGAGGCGATGATCACCATGTTGAGGGAAAGCATGATGACCTGGTTCAGGCCGACTAGCAGGGTGGGTCGCGCGGCAGGAATCATTACCTTCCACATCAATTGACGCCGGGAGCAGCCGGTCATGCGACCGAACTCAACAATCTCCGTTGACACCTGTTCGAGCGCCACCAGCGCACAGCGAACCATGGGAGGCACTGCATAAATAAGGGTGGCCGTCATCGCCGCCACCGGGCCGAAGCCGAATAAAAACAGCACCGGCACCAGGTAGGCAAACACCGGCACCGTCTGCATAAGGTCCAACACCGGTGAAATGGCTTTGGCGAACCAAGGGTGTCGATAGGATATGACACCGAGCATTAAACCGCTGAAAACACCCAGGGGCACCGCCACCATGATGGAAGCCAGGGTCACCATGGCACTTTCCCACTGACCGAAAACGGCCAGGTAAAGAAAGCAGCAACCGACAAGAATCGAAAGTCCTATATCACGGATCCAGTAAGCCGCCAGGACCAGTACGGAGATCAGCGCCACCCATGATATTGGCGGGATCTGGAAAAAGGCATCGCCGTTTAATGGGATTTTTACCCCTCCCGCAAAAATCCCGTGGGCGGCCAGAAGAAACCAGTTCAAGACCCAGGAGATGGAACGGGTGAATTCTTTGAAGGTGAAAAGGCCGAGGTCAGCTTCATTAATCAACCATTTCATAAAATCGCTGACCCAGAATTTAAGCGGCACGACCCAGGCGCGCGGATATTCAACCGCCCACGGTAGGAAGTCTCTCAGCAAATACAGCCCGACAGTCAGTGCCACCGCTATCAACCAGAAAATAAGCCACTGCCGACTGCCGAAAAGGCCTGCGAGCGGATCAGATGTATTCGAACTCACTTTTGGGACCTTTTGTTGATGAGTACGTCAAGCACCGCCTCGCGGGTTATCTGACCGATGACCTTGTCTTCCCGGTCCGTCACGGCGATGGGCTCATCCTGCTCAAAAACCCGTGCGGCAAGCGCCTCTATTTTTAAATCGGCCGGCACGCTTCCGACGCACGTGACATGATCATCGACCGGGCTCATGACGGAACTCACTGACAACACTTTGGGTCGCGGAATTTCACGGGTAAATTCGGCGACATGGTCATTGGCCGGGCTGATCACCAGTTCTTCGGGGGAGCCGATCTGAATGACGGCACCGTCTTTCATGATCGCGATGCGGTCGGCAAGTCGGATCGCTTCATCAAAATCATGAGTAATGAAGACAATGGTTTTCTTGAGAAGGTTTTGCAGCCTCAGAAACTCGTCCTGCATTTCACGGCGGATGAGTGGATCGAGGGCGGAGAACGGTTCATCCAAAAACCAGATTTCCGGTTTGACTGCCAGGCTGCGCGCAATACCGACCCGCTGCTGCTGGCCGCCTGAAAGATGTCTCGGATAATAGTTTTCGCGACCTTTTAGCCCGACCAGCTCGATAATTTCCAGGACGCTGTTGTGCCGGGTGGCCCGGTCAACGCCCTGGACCTCAAGCGGAAAGGCCACATTTTCAAGAACCGTAAGATGCGGCAACAGCGCGAAATGCTGGAACACCATGCCCATCTTGTGACGTCGAATTTCAATCAGGTCTCGGGCGGTCATCTTCAGAAGGTCCTGACCTTCGAAGATAATTTCACCGGTGGTCGGCTCAATCAGCCGCGACATGCAGCGTACAAGGGTAGACTTCCCCGAACCCGAGAGCCCCATTATGATGAAGATTTCGCCCGGGTGGATTTTCAGCGAAACATCCCGCACGGCGCCGATGAGGCCGGCCTTTGTCAGCTCATCATAATTCGGTTTAGATTCGTGATCGGCCAGGAAACGCGCGGCCTTGTCACCGAACACCTTCCAGACATCCTTGCAGACAATTTTCGGGGTACTTGCTTGAGGACCGGCATCAGCTTGTGAGTTGCTCGAAGTAAGCGCGGTAGTCGCCATTGTTCTCTCAAACCGTGGGAATAGCTTTAGGCGCTTAGCGGCGCCATATCGACAATTTGTTGTCGATGTTGGTTAAGTTGTTGGATGTTATTGCAATAAATGAACTAAAATTTTAAATGATCCCGCTGAAAGCGGGACTAAAATTATGGAATTCTATCATTTCAAAAAAAACCTGAACCATCTGTCGAAGTTACCGGGCAGGCAGAGAACCTTATAGGCATTTGTATCAAGGCGTCTATCCTTAATAACTGCCCCGCTGGGGCCACTTTCGATTTAAAAGGGACGGAGCGAAACGAAATCCACAAATATTCAATTTGCAATCTTCAATTTTCAATTCTCCGCCGCCGAACCGGAGCGTATCCGGCCCGGCAGTTAGAGTTTCAGTTTTAGCTTAATTGCTTCATTTGGTCCATTTCATCCAGGTGCTTTTATTATTCTTCAGCCATTCTTCCACAACTACATCGACCTGTCGGCCATCCAGATCGACCTCGCCAATCATGTTGCCGATGGTATTGTTATCAACCTTAAAATTACGCACCGCCTGATAAGCACCCGGCCATTTTTTCTCGCCGTCCTTCCAGCCGACCTTCTTAATCCAGCCGCGGGGCTTACCACAATCATAGGCTTGCTTTTTGTTAGTTCCCCAGCTTGGGTCATGATAGCATTCTTCAGTGTACCTCGGAAACTCGACCCATTCCCCCTTGAACTTGATCGGTGCCCAGTGAGGCGTGTAAATCCATCCCAACCACGGGGCTTTACGCTCATAGGCGGATTTCAGCTCGGCGAACAGGGCCGCATCCGTACCCGCATGCACGACTTCGTAATCGAGTCCAAGCGATTCGGCACGTTCATCGTCGAATCCGGACCAGGTCACAGGCCCGCCAAGATAACGTCCCTTGGGATAGGTCTCCGGCGTTGAAAACGCCTTGGCACAATCGTTGAGGGCTTTCCAGTCGGGTAGGCCGGGACATATTTCTTTCATGTAAGCGGGATACCACCACTCCTCGATCGCTTTCATACCGGTCTCGCCCAGGTCAACGGTCTTGCCGGTTGCCAGGCTGGCCTCCATGGCCTGTTTTCCGGTGGTCTCCCACATTTCCATGGCGATGTGGAGGTCACCGGATTCAAGTCCTGCAAACTGGGCGATATAGTCCGCCTGCACGTATTTGATCTTATACCCCATTTCTTCAAGGACCCGACCCATCATGTGGGTCGTCAGATACTGACCGGTCCAATCGTGAAGCGTGAGTATTATGGGGTCTTTCGATTTCGGGTCCTCGGCAAGGGCTGAACCCGCCATAATGACGGTCATAAGAAGGATGATCGCAACGGACACAGATTTCAGTGGGATTAACATGGCCTTGCTTTTGAGCTGTTTCATGAGGTACCTCCTTTTCAGATCCTTAAAAGTTATTTTAGTGCTTTTTGTGCAAAGAAATTGAATTGGGATATCTTCACTATCTTGTAACGATTGAATATTTAAGTATTCTTCCCGTCGAGAGCCTCAGGGTTTAATGAGTGGATCGAACGATCGATTTTAAAAAAGACGGAGCGAAGCGACATCAATAAATATTCAATCTTCAATTCCGCCCCCCTTCCGCTTTATTTATTAACGATGTATAAGCCTTCCCGATTTAGCTTGTCAAGAGACAAAAAGCTTGTCTCCTGCTCAAAATTGCTGTTTTCGTATCACCCAAGAATTTATCAATTCAAAGCTTTCCCTTCAGGATCATACATTATACGGGGTGCGACCTGCGCCGATACCATTTCACCGAAGATTTCAATTTCTAGTGGTGTCCCTTCTTTAGCCAGCTCAAGCGGCAGGTATGCCAGGCCGATATTTTTCTTAACCGTGTGGCCGTAACCGCTGCTGCGCAGACGGGTGACCACCTTGCCGTCGGAGACGACAGCTTCAGCACCGTATAGCGGCAGCCAATCTTCGCCGCCGATGGCAATGGCGCACAATTTTTGCCGGATACCGCCGCGCTTAATTTCCTGTAGGGCTTGGCGGCCGATAAACTCGCCGCCTTTTTTAAAGTCCACCGTGAAGCCCAAACCGGCTTCGAAGGGATTATCAAGGGTGGTAATATCGCTGTTGTAATAAAGGTATCCTTTTTCAATTCTGAGCGACCCTAAAACCTTATAACCACCGACAATAATGTCATGCTCCCGGCCGGCTTGCCAGAGTTTATCCCAGAGGACGATGGCTTTGTCGAAATCCGCGTAAAGTTCCCAGCCCTTTTCTCCGGCATAGGATATACTCTGGGCCAAAACCTCAATACCATTGACCCGAATTGTTTTGGCCTGCATGTACGGTAAGGCTGAACCGGACACATCATCCGCGGTAACGGCCTGCAGGACATCAGGGGCTTTCGGCCCCCAGAGTGCGATACAGGCAAACGCTTCGCTAACATCCCGGGTTTCAACCGGCGGGTCTTCGTCGCGCAGATTTGATCGGATATATCCCAGGTCGTTGTCGATAAAACCCGAGCCGGTAATCAGCCGGAAGCGGTCATCCGCCAGTCTGGTGACGGTTAGATCGGCCATGATTCCGCCGTTGGGATTGCAAAACTGGGTGTAAATAACGCTTCCCACCGGTCGATCCATGTTGCTGACGGCCAATCGCTGCAGCAGCGGCAAAGCTCCCGCGCCCCTGATTTCAATCTTGCCGAAAGAAGTTAAATCCACCATGGCCACTCGCTCGCGGATGGCCTGGTGCTCTGCTGCCACGACATCAAAGTAAGGCTCTTTGACCCAACCACCCCATTGGCGCTGGTCTTCACCGGCCCGGCGCCAGGGTTCACCGGGCATCATGTAATGGACTCGCTCCCAGCCATTCTTTTTACCGAAGACGGCACCCAGATCCTGCAGCCGGTGGTGAAAGGGACTGATCCGCCTCGGCCGCATGGCGCTGTCCTCGTCGTTGGGATAGCGGGTATAATAATAGTATTTGTAGCATTCACAGGCACAGGATGCGGCGTAGTACGGATCGAGGTAGTTGCGGCCAAAACGCCAGGCATGATAGCTGTAGAAATCAAGCTCGGTTTCGCCGTCGATGATCCATTCCGCCATGGCTTTGCCGATCCCGCCGGCCCCGCCGAAACCATGCATGGACATACCACAGGCCAGCCAGAATCCCCGCACTCCCGGCCAGGGCCCCATGAGCGGATTGGAATCCGGTGTAAACGCATCCGGGTGGGCAACCAGACGCTCAAATCCTGCCTCCTCTAGAAAAGGAAAGCGCTTGATTGCATTTTCCAAAAGCGGTTCAAACCGTTCGAGATCGGACGGCACTTCTGTCGCACTGTGGCTCCATGGTACGCCATCCTCCCAACAGGATGGTGGATTGGCCTCCCAGCCGCCGACCAGGATTCCGCCATGTTCCGGTCTGCCGTAAATAAGGTAGTCGGTATCCCGGAAGCTGGCCCCGCCTTCCGGTACCTCACGACCAGGGACCGCACTGAGCCCCGCATGCTGGTGAATAACGGGCGAAGAGGGAATCGCCACCCCGACCATGGCCGCCACCTGCGCGCCCCAGAGCCCGGCGGCATTCACAACGATTGGAGTACGGATATCTCCTTTGCTGGTTTTAACCATGGTAACTTCGCCTTGAGGAGTAAGCTCGATGCCGGTCACCTGCGTTTTAGTGAGAATCGTGGCGCCCAGTTTCTTGGCAGCGTCGGCCACCGCATGCGTTGCCCCGTGAGGGTCCAGATGGCCGTCAACCGGAATGTGCACCGCACTGTAAACATCTTTGTCGCTCATCCAGGGCATGATTTCCAGCGCCTCGGCCGGTGTGATCATGCCGACATCCAGTCCGACACCTTTGGCCTTGCTGACGTCTCGCTGCAGGGTTTGGTGCTGCAATTTGCTGGAAGCGATACGCAGGCTGCCGACTTTTTCAAATGCACCGAGGTCTGCATACAGCTCGGCACTGTATTTGCGAAGACGCATCATGGTGGGTGATGAATTAAAAACCGTCAGCAGCCCCATGGCCATACAGGTGGCGCCGCTGGTTATCTCGTCCTTTTCCACCAGCACAACATCCGTCCAGCCGGCCTTGGCCAAATGATAAAGAATGTTGCAGCCGGTGATTCCACCGCCGATAACGACTACTCTGGCTTGATCAATCATGTCGTCCCTCCTTAATTCTATCCTAATTGTGATGGGCTAACGAGGTAACCTGTCCGGAACGCTCGTATGAGACTCTGTTACTTGAAGTCTTGATTGCGACCACAATTACCGCTTCGATAGCCGGCTCTGGTATAAAAAGCGAACCGCAGAACCGCAGAATATCGAATATCGAATATCGAAGGGTGGATTCGCTTTGCTCAGTCCTTTTAATAAAAATCAGACAGAATACCTTACTTCGAAATTCGTTATTCGCTTTTTTTAAACACCGCAAGCCAGGGTCTCTTTTTCGATTTGACTGGCCGCTTTTCGGGCCAGCGGCTGGGCTGAACCGCTCAACCTATGTTACATAAGTATCCGCTTACGCTCCGGATCATACAGCACACGGCTGGGTTCCAGCCTGGCCGGATACACCTCCTTGTAAACTTCAATTTCATACCCTTGCTCGTAGGAAGCCTCTTCGACAGGGACGTAGGCATAACAGATATTTTTCTTTAACGTATGGCCGTAACCGGAGCTGGTAGTGACACCTAAAACTTTTCCTTTGTAGATAACAGGCGCACTGCCCTGCAGCATCAACGGTGTTTCGGTCTCTATGGTAAATGAGCAAAGTTTCCATGCGGGTCCTTCGGCCTTGACTTTCGCCAGCGCTTCTTTACCGAGGAATTCATCTTTATCCAGCACCACACAAAACCCGAGGCCCGCATCGAACGGGCTATACTCCGGGGTCAATTCCGACCCCCAGTCGGCGTATCCTTTTTCCAGATGCAGGGAAGAGATGGTGCGATAGCCCGCATTTTTAATGCCCAGATCCCGGCCGGCATCCCAGAGGGATTCGTAAACATGGACGGCAAATTCAGTGGGGATATAAAGCTCATATCCCAGTTCCCCAACGTAAGTTACGCGAAATGACATGACGGGCGCATATCCGATCGCAAAATTTTTGCAGGTTCCGAAGGCGAAGCCTTCATTGCCGATGTCGGCATTGGTTAATTTCTGCAGAAGTTCCCTTGATTTCGGCCCAATAACGTTAATGACGGCATAGGCCGAAGTCATTTCCTGCACGGATACCGAACCGTCGGCCGGCATGTGATTTTTAATCCACCACGAGGCACGCAGGCCGAATGCGGTACCCACCACCAGAAAAAACCGGTCTTCAGCCAGCCGCCCGATGGTCATGTCACACTCGATGGCGCCCCGTTCGTTGCACATCTGGGTGTAGATAACCTTGCCGACAGGTTTGTCGATCTGGTTGGCACACAATCGGTTCAAAAAGGCCAGTGCTCCGGGTCCTTGGACTTCGAATTTGCAGAATGATGACTGATCGATGAGTACCACGTTTTCCCTGGCATTGTTATGCTCGGCCGCCACGTGTTCAAACCAGTTGGGAATTTCAAAGGTATGATCGTCTTCGGGTGCCACACCCTCCGGGGCAAACCAGTTGGCACGTTCCCATCCGTATTTGGCACCATAAACCGCGCCTTTTTCTTTCAGCGGGAAATAGAGCGGACTGCGTCTGATACCGCGGGCAGAATCATGCTCCTCGGCCGGCCAGTGGATGGTGTAATGTTTGCCGTATATTTCGGTGGTTCTTTCGACATTGTATCTGCGGCTTTTGTGATAAGGACCAAAACGCCGAATATCAAGCGGCCAGATATCAAGGCTTGGCTCACCCTCGATGATCCACTCGGCCATCATACGGCCGGCCCCGCCGCCGGCGGCGATCCCGAAGGCGTTAAAGCCCACGGCCACAAACACGTTATCCAATTCAGGGGCCGGGCCCATGATGGCATCGCCATCCGGCGTGAAACCCTCGGGACCGTTAATCAGTTTGCGGAGCCCGGCTTCTTCCAGGCAGGGAGTGCGTTTTGTGGCCGGTTCAGCCAGCTGGAGAAAATGGTCGAAATCGGAATCAAGCAAATTGGAGTTAAAGTTATTGGATACCCCGTCGATCGCCCAGGGAATGCCGTTTCTCTCATAGCCGCCCATCACCAGTCCGCCGACTTCTTCTCTGTAGTAGATCAGATTGTCCTTGTCGCGAATCGTCGGCAGATTTGGCGGCAGATCTTTGATAGGATTGGTAACGGCATATTGATGCATGAACGGCACCACCGGGGTATTGATCCCCAGCATTTCACCAATTTGATAGCCCCACATACCGGTGCAGTTAACCAATATTTCACACTTGATGTCGCCTTCTTTCGTTTTGACGGTCGTCACCCGGTTTTTGTCAATTTCAAAGCCGGTTACCAGGTTATTGCGATAAAATTTAGCACCCCGGCTGCGGGCACCCTGGGCCAGGGCCTGGGTGATACCGGAAGGATCCGCTTCGCCGTCGGTCGGCATATAAGCCGCACCGATGATACCGTCCAGTGAAATAATCGGGCAAAGATCGTAGGCTTCCCGGGGGGTAATGATGTTCATCTCCAGTCCGAAGCTGCGGGCGGTTGTGGCGCCTTTTTTCAATTCATACATTCGTTCTTTGGTGCTGGCAAGGTGCAGGCAGCCGCTCATTTTCCAATCGGTAGCAAAACCGGTTTCCGCTTCCAGCTGATCATATAAACTGACGCTGTACTGCAGCATGCGGGTGATGTTGCGTTCGGAGCGCAACTGACCGACAAGACCGGCGGCATGCCACGTTGAGCCACTGGTCAGCTCCCCTTTATCGATAATCACCACATCCTGCCAGCCCATTTGGGTTAGATGATAGGCCGTGCTGCAGCCAACGATGCCGCCGCCGATAATGACAACCTGTGCACTGTCTTGCATGATGTTCTCCTTGTTTTAAGTCATATATCTAGAATTAAATTTTGCCAATCGAATAAATAGGGAAGATGGATTGATGAGGTGGTGGAGTGTTTAAAAAAAATCCCAAATAACAAATCCCAATGACCAAAATTCCAAATAGCAAACCTGTTTTGGTCATTGAGTATTGGAGTTTGTGATTTATTTGGAAGTTGTACCCACCCCATCACTACCCTGTTAAAAAATACCTGAATTTACCCTATAATTGCATAAAATTTTGAATTCCAACTTAGCCGCTACAATGAAAACCATTGAAAGTATTGACTGATCCTGGATTCTGGTTTCTGGATACTGGATGTCGTTGAAATTCACCGATAGTGTCCTGTTAGATATCCAGCATCGAGTATCAAGCATCCAGCATCAGCCCGGAAAAA
>Ga0209791_1000079_pt1 | contig 63174 bp, 63 predicted proteins | sample WorMetTyACAVOLI1_FD_187422 | JGI IMG/M metagenome (GOLD analysis project Ga0209791, IMG submission 187422) | Marine gutless worms symbiont microbial communities from Max Planck institute for Marine Microbiology, Germany - Olavius algarvensis... ... | reverse complement strand
ATCAATTGTTCAACTTCGCTGATGGTGAGAATATCTGGCAATGAACGCACTTTGGGGATTTTGACGATCTTAACCCACTGCCAGTCGCGTTTAAGAACACAGAATTACGGGACGTTGTTGACTGAGAGGACTAATTGTGCTATGTAAGTTGAAAATACCATAGCAGGAGGGATGCGATGCCGCCTCGAGCACGATTGGATGCCCCCGGGACCCTGCATCATGTCATGGTGCGGGCAATCGAAAGACGGCGGATTTTCAATGATGTTGCCGACCGTAAAAATTTCATAAAGCGTCTCGCAGAGCTTTGTGTCGATACTGAAACCCGCATTTATGCTTGGGCGATTATGACCAATCATGCGCACATTCTTTTGCGCAGCTCTGAAACGGGTCTTGCCGGTTTCATGCGTCGGCTACTGACCGGTTATGCTGTTTCTTATAATCGCCGTCACCGCCGCCGGGGCCATTTATTTCAAAACCGATATAAGTCGATTGTCTGCGATGAAGATGCTTATTTTACAGAACTGGTGCGTTACATTCATTTAAATCCGTTGCGGGCCAAGTTGGTTAAAAGTCTATCCCAGTTGGTGGCGGGTTAATCCGCTCCCTGGGCGGTTGGTGGGCGGTTAAGGCAATGCGCCGCTCGGGGGGACGTGAATTAAGTGATGATCGGATATTAGGCAGTGGTGAATTCGTCGAGCAGATCATCAAAGAAGCTGAAGCCAGAATTAAATTTCAATTGCCGCTGAGCGGGAACCATCAGAAAATTAATGAATATATTAGCACAAAATATGTCAAAATGAAAAAGTGTCCATTGACGAATTAACAGGGGGCAGCCGTCGCAAGGAGGTAAGTGGAGTTAGAAACCGGATTGCGATTGAATTGGTAAAGGGGCATGGGGTTGCGTTAGCCGAAGTTGCCAGGCGGGTGGGAGTTTCGACATCGGCCATATCAAAAATCATAAAGCGGGCGAGGCAGTAAGTCAATCAGGTCAACAACGTTATATCATATCAATTCGTGTAAATATCTAGAAAGTTCTTTGAGTGTTGTTTTTGCGATATCACGCTCTGTTTCAAATTTAATACAAGCGTTCACATGCTCGTAGATCATAATTAAAAACCTCCTTTACCCAGTTGGTGTGCCCAGCGATAAAAAGACCATAGTCAACTTGAAACGCTCCTCAATCAGTTCTATGGACTCTATACACGGGATCTGATCCTTCCTGCAACCACACGGTGTTAGGGAGGCTTTAACATAACCGCGCAAAACATTCATTAGGTGTAACGAATGGCAGATTTTTTTCGTACATATTGGCCGATTGTTGTATCCATCGCAGCAGCTATAGCTGCACTAGTAGTATTTGGTAGAAATCTTGCTGATATGATTTTGAAATGGCGGGACGTTCTCAAACCGTCCGAGGTAGAGCCTAAACACACTGATTCGATAATTACTGAAGAGAATCTTGGCCCTGATGAGAAATTCAAGAAACTGCTTGCAGAATTAACTTCAGGCGTAAAGTCTGGTGAAGCTAAAGCCATCGAAGATCAACTCTATGAGATGTCCTACAAAGACGTCGGTTTGTTTATCCGACATATAGATCAATATGTACCGGCAGCAAGAGAGGCAATGGTTGCTGTTGGTGGACGTTTACTTTACTCAGGAGTAAAAGGGAAGGTAATCGAGGAGTTTGTTCAGAAATCAACTTTTGATAGTGATAGATGGGTAAAAAGGAAGGCCGAACATGCGATGTCAATGCTTGCCCAAAAAAATAACACCTAACTAACAAATGCAGCGGTCGGGAAGACCGGCCGCTGATTTGAACCGCCAAGTTTTAAAAAATGAAAAGATTTATGGAAAATTAGTTCTAGAGATAACCGCTAACGAAGTAATTGCCAAATATGATGATAATAACGATGTGAGCCCCCTCGAAATAATTGGAATAGAGGCCGATACCGTTGCAATTGTAACCAAGGATCCATTGACGAATGAGAAAGAAATCCGCTTGATTTTGATTGAAGATGAAAATACATTCTCAATTTATCAAGATGATTTTGACATAAGAGAATATTTTAAGAAAATTGACTAAAAAAATTGAACCATAACAAAACCAGTTTAGCAGACGGCGTGAAAATAGCGGTTTAACGTAATGGCCGTGTTATCATGATACCCATGTGGGCCGCTGCTCACACTCGGATCTTGGGGACATAAAATTATAACTTTCTTGTAAAACCGCTGTTACAATAAACCTACGAAAAAGGGATGTTGACAAATGGAAAAAGACCTCAAGTATTCCCAACACACCTATTCGTATTTGGTTTTACGAAAGGCGATAGGATGGATAGGCATACTGTTGCCGTTCACCTTGATGCTTGGCGCTTTTCTGATATTTAGGGAAGAATTAGCCATTATTACCACACTTCCATGCGAGATGTTTTCGTTGGTGCTCTCTGTGCCATAGCTTTGTTTATGTTTTATTATTGTGGGCATGATAAATGGGATAATTGGGTTGGACATGCGGCCGGGTTTTTTGCAATAGGTGTCGCCTTGTTCCCTACCACAGAATTCGGGCCAAGCAACTTGATTGGTAAAATTCATTTTGCTTGCGCAGCACTCCTCTTTATCCCGATAAATGAATCAAAGGTATATTGGGGCCCATATATTCCCGAATCAAGAGGAGGTCAACATGTACGACCATAAAGTCGTTTCGAGAGAAGAGTGGCTTGTTGCCCGAAAAAAGCATCTGGCAAAAGAGAAGGCGTTTACGCGCTTGCGCGATGAATTGAGTCAAGACCGGCGGGAACTTCCCTGGGTTAAGGTCGATAAGGAATATCTGTTTGATGGGCCAAATGGCAGGGAAACCCTGGCGGATTTGTTCGACGGCAGAAGCCAGCTGATTATATATCATTTCATGTACAGCCCGGACTGGGAGGAGGGTTGTCCCAGCTGTTCTTTTTGGGCGGACAATTTCAATGGAATCGATATTCATCTCAAACATCGAGATATCACTCTGGTGGCCGTCTCTAAAGCGCCCCTTAGTAAGTTGCAGACCTATAAAAAGCAAATGGGGTGGAGTTTTAAGTGGGTCTCATCATTTGAAAACGACTTCAATCGTGACTATCATGTGTCATTCACATCTGATGAAATGGAAAAAGGCGAAATGTTTTATAACTATCGCATCAGCAATTTTCCGATGGAGGAGGCACATGGAATCAGTGTGTTTTATAAAAACCAACAAGGGGACGTATTTCACACCTACTCGTGCTATTCGCGGGGGTTAGACATGCTAAACGGGGCCTACCACTACATGGACCTGGTGCCCAAAGGGCGTGATGAAGATGATTTGCCTTATGGTATGGCCTGGCTTCGTCGTCACGATCAATACGATGGCTGATAGGCTGTTTACACTCGAGGATCGAGCTTCAAGGAAAGCCTTGAGAGAAGATCACCGTTAACCTGTTGGTTGATACAGGTCAGTGGTCACAACCTGAGTCGGCCAACGACCGGTTCCAGGAATCAGGATTTAAATTCAGGTGCAAACTGTAAGGAACAAATCCATCGGGCTGAAAATCGGCCTTGCATTGGCAGCGCTTCATCTCTGCCTGGCGATACTTGCTTTTATTGCGTACATAACTTCGAGCTCAAGCACGTCCGCGCTTGTTTTCATTTGGTTTTTTTTCCTGGATGCCCCTATCCGTTTATTACCCTCGTCTATTTTTGATATCTTTGGTGTGGCTGCGCCGCTGATTTCATTTGGTGTTTTTGGTCGGCCTTATGGTTTTTAATTCCCTGGCTGATAGATCGGGCTGTTGTTAAAATTTATCCAGGTGCGGGTAGGATAACAAGATGGGTAGCAATAATTGGGGCCATTCCGCTTATTTTAATCGGATTTACCGCGTTGGGTAATTTTGCGGTCAAAAAATCGATTCAGCGAGAAAGACCCGCTGAATTAAAAAAAATGTTGGGTTCAGCCTCTTCTGACTTTCTCACGGAAAAAGTGCTCTTACAGGGTAACGACTACGGGGGCATGAGCAGTATCCGCCTGATGAACTGCAGGCCGGATGCCGGGATAGAATTTTTATTATCTCTGCCATCGGAGGTCGTCTTTATCAGCAATGATTATCAGGAACAGCACAGACTTAAATTCGATGGAAATAGATTCATCACCATAGAACCAATTTATATGGGTAACACCAGCGCCTGCATGTTTATGGCTAAAAAGCTCTTTGAAGGGGTGTACCTCTATAATTCGGACGGCAAAGAGATATGGAAGATCACACGCCAGGATCGCAACGAAACAGCTATTGACGGTGTTAAATTCGGGGACGTTGAGGGAGATAAAAGACCGGAATTCGCGATTTATCACAGGTATAAAGAGGGAATTCATCTTGTTGATCAGGCCGGCAAAACGCTGTGGAAATATCCTGTAATTGCGATCGGTCACTTGGAGATGGTGGATGTCAGTGGCGATGGCAAAGCTGAAATCATTTTCAGCAAATCGAACAATGCCGGCGGAGTCACGGAATTTGTCATCCTCGATGCAACGGGGGCCCCGGCATATCAAATTTTAATTCCCACAACTTCATATGAATTTTCAATCGTTGGTTGGCCAACCAAAGACGGTAGGCCAAACCTCCTGCTTACCGAAGAAAATAAAATCAGAATTGTCGATCTTAAAGGAGAGACCGTGTTTCAGCTTTCTGCCCCGGGTTGCAGACCCTTTGGAAAGGTGGAATCCGTAACGGTCAATTTAAGGAAAGACGACCCCAGTTATCTTGCGGTAAAGAAAAGATTGCACCCCGATCTTTCGGTTCTATTTGTTTATAATCCAGATGGAAAGCTTATGTATCAAAAATCCGAAGTAGTAAGGGGGGTATTAGCACCGGCGCTTACCGCAGGGCCTCCAAATGAAGCCGGAATAGAAAAATTGATCGTTGGAGCTTCACGGGAATTCAAAGCTCAGATTTTAGAGTATTCTTTAACCCGGTGAGGATAGCCGAGAAAGTATAAAAAGGAGAAAGGATCAGGTCTTAAATATTAAATATTCACAATCAACATTTAATATTTTAATTGTGACCCTATGGTTTTTCCTAAAAAAATGTAATAATGAATTCATACGCGAGTCTTAAAAACTTTTTGGAATAACCTAGGCAGAAAATCTTGCCCGGGAGATAATCTCATTAAATATAAAATATGGAGGAGTTAAAAATGGCAGAAGCAAAAGGATTGATGAAACCGGTAAAGCTGAAAAGTGAGCTGGCAGAGTTTCTGGGAACAACTGAACTTGTCAGGACGGAGATCACTAAAAAACTATGGGACTATATTAAAGCGAATAAGCTTCAGACCAAGACTGAAAATGGGAAGCCTGAGAACGCAGGCAAATTCATAGTGGCTGATGCTAAATTGCTCCCGATCTTCAAAAACACAAAATCCAAAAGCAAATCAGGCAAGGTCACTGACCTTACAAATCTGAAGGAAGGCCAGACGATCGGCATGATGCAGATGGCCGCTGTTGTCGGCGCTAACATAGAATAAGCTGGAAGTGTCCGGTCTGGATATGTGTGCAGGTACATGGGCCTCGCGGCCCCTGGGAGAGGTGGGTTCTGGGTTCGGCAACATAAAAACGCCCACTATATTGAAATTCCCAACTAAGCGCTTTTTCTATTTTTCTGGGCGCATCTTAGGGCAGAATCGAGGCCCGCGGCCAGGTGGCCGCCGGCCTTTTTTCGCAGAACGATCCCTACAGCTTGTTTAGCGAGTGAGTACATCCAGCGGCTGTGCCGGATTCGATTTCCTGATTTTCTGTCGACTTTGAGAAGAATGTGACCCTTATCGAAAAGGTTATTACGCAATTTATTTCAAATGTCAAACATCTCTGGTAGATTCGTTTAAGGAACTTTACCCAAACAAATTTCGATATGAGGGTAATAGAGCCATTCTCTTTCGTCTTAACGATAAAATTCCGGTTCGCGAATTGAACCGCTGTATTGCAATGGCGCTTACTTACCACTTAAATAAGAAAGCCCGGAACCAACAGCGACATAAAAAGAAATAACAAATGCCAGCTAAAAAGCTAAAATATTGGTTTGATAAAGACTTAGCCGTATTGCTGTCTGAAAAAATCCAGAGGTATTACAAAGGATTCGATACCAGAGAGTTTGTCAAAGAAATCGATGAAAAAACTGAAAACCTGGAACTTAAAGAACGGATAGAGTTGGTAGCAGATCAGATGCAGGCAAAATTGCCGACAGACTTCAAAGAGGCAATTGAAATATGCCGGAAGATCTTAGGGTCTGAAAACGAAAAAGAGACCGTGTCAGAAGACTTGCCAGCGAGGGATTGAGACCACGATTGCCATGGGCCAAAAAATTAGAACAGTTTATCGACAATCCCAAACCTGTCCTTGAAATCTGTTTTGACCAATAAACGTATTAAATCGCGTTTTGGAAAGTGGAGGAATTGATGCGGGCATGAGTGGGGGATCGCTATGGGCTCCATTATCAATTGAACAACAAGAATATACCCTAACATTGCATAAATTCTTGTCATCTAGCCTGGCCGTTATGTCTGAGATCGTTGCTTTTTCCGGGCAGATGCTGGATGCTTGATACTTGATGCTGGATATCTAACAGGACACTATCGGTGAATTTCAACGACATCCAGGATCCAGAAACCAGAATCCAGGATCAGTCAATACTTTCAATGGTCTTCATTGCAGCAGCGAAGTTGGATTTCAAAATTTTATGCAACTATAGGGTTTATTGATCGATATTTACAAACAGATAACAAGTAAATCGTGTGGGACACTCCTTATGCAGCACCCCACATCTAAACGTTGTACTTACTATGATTTTTAAAACGCCGTTTATAATCTTTTTCTTTTTCGCCATTTATTTTGGAATTTATTCCTAATTTTTTGATACTTTTGGCGGCATCGAAAGTATAGCCTGTTACTTAAGAGAAACCGGGAAGGTTAAAATGAACATCTAAGGGCATGGTGGCATTTTCTATTCGTGTTTGAACCAAATGGGGAGCATGTTGATTTTGCCTATTGACCCAGGGCTGCGAGGTAACGGATCAAAATGAATATCATTTCAATAATGTTCGCTATTGTAACAGTTATTTCATTGAATTCAGATGCGGTTGCTTTTGATAAGATCTTATGTATTACCGATAAAATAGCATATATCCAAGGTGAAAAGGTAGTAATCAAAATAACGAACAACTCAAAAAAGGATATAAAGATTTTTGATCGAAAATATATCGACGGAGGATTTGCAGTAATAGAGATTAAACAAAATGACGGTACATGGAAATCTATTGAATTGTATGCTGCTGCAAATATTATTACGTTCAAGACGCTAAAAAAAGGTGATTCACACGTATATATTTGGAACACAAAAGGATATAACAGAAGCGATACTTCAGCGGTTCCTGGAATTTATAGGGTGATATTTGGTAACGGTATGGTGTCAAATCAATTCACAATCAATGGGTCAGAAAATATTGACCAATGAACCGTATAACGCCGAAGCGAAAGGCAAACAGAGCTGCTGCTTGGCTTCACCGTTAAAATCAGGTGCCAAATCTTGATTTGACACCGTAATTCATGATGAAACCATCTTCATCCTTCCCCATTTCCCAATCAGTTCGCTCAAATACCTCCCGAGGCAAATCAGATATCATGTGCCTACTGAAAACGCTTGCATCTGGCTTTTCCACCCGGCGTATAGTTCGACCAGTCGGTCCTCCATGACATCCTTTTCAGGATCAACCTGATTCGCTTCCAGTTCAAACCATTCAACCATCATTTTAATCCCGTCATGCAGCGAGATATCGCAGACAAAATCAGGAACAACGCTTCTTATTTTGGAATTGTCGAACAATCCGACAAAGGTCTTTTCGAAATAGAGGTGACTGAACAGTTCCGGATTGGCCGCTACCAGCAGTTCGGACGGTATGTGGATAATGTTCGGTTTGACGCCCAGCACGTTGCCGAACTCCAGGTACAGGTCTTCCCAGCGACAGCGCTCTTCACTACAGGCATGGTAGGCCTGCCCATAGGTTTGCGGGTTGCCCAGCACTCCGACAAAGGCCCTGGCAAGATCCGGTGCAAAGGTGAAACTCCACGGGGTGCTGCCATCGCCAAACATGACCAGAGGTTTTTGATTTCGGATCCGGTCAACAATCCCGAAATTCTGTCGCAAGACCCCAATATTGGCCGCACCCGGTCCGTATGTAAGCGATGGCCGGATGATGGTGATCGGAAGTTGCTGCGAATGAATCTCTTCTTGGAGATATCTTTCCACCTGCGCCTTGTCAAAGGCGTAGGTAAAGGTGGGGTCATCATAGAGTGATTCTGCTGATTCCACCGTTGGAACACTGTTGTAGGGGCGTTTATATGCTGCAACGCTTGAACAAACAACGATTTGACCCGTGTTGTCTTTGAAGGCGGCAATCGTTGAACGTGCATCGACTTCATTGAAGCAAATCATGTCGATGACGGCATCAAAGGATTGCTGACGCATGCGGGATTCAAAATCAGCCCGGTCCTGCCGGTCGCCGCTGATTTGCTGAACCGGTCCACTGAATGAAATTGTGCGGCTGCCCCGGTTGAAAACTGTGACGGTGTGCTCTTTTTCGAGCAGAAGGTTTACAATTGCCCGGCTGATGACCCCGGTTCCTCCTAAAACAAGTACGTTCATGACTTTCTCTCCTTAAGATAAAGACAGACCGGTAAACCTTCGAAACTGGCAATGCCATCAATGGATCGGAACTCGGCTGTCAATAGATTTTCGAAGGCAGCAACCCGTTAAAATGTGTCCCTTTTATTTTCCCGAAATCCGGTTTGCGGACAAAGAAATCCGAAACCTCTCAGAGGAATTTAGACATAAATACGCGCGGCAGAAACATAATCAGACTGGGGAAAAGGATGACGACCAAGAGGATAACCAGCATGGGCAACAGGATGATGGCGACATCTTTCAAGGCCTTCACCAGTTTTATATCGCCAATCGCACAAGAAATTAACAGACAGAGCCCATAAGGTGGTGTCACCAGACCGAAGGCCAATGCGATGACGCCGATGATCGCGAAATGGATCGGATGAAGACCTGCGAACTCGGCCAACGGCCACAGCACGGTACCCAGTATGATGATCGCCGGGATGGCGTCGATGAACATGCCGATAAACAAAAACGCACCGGCTATGATGAGGCCAGTGCTGATGGGGCCGACGCCGAATTGCTTCAGGAACTCCACCAGGGCAAGTGGGACCTTGTAATAGGCCAGCAGCCAGCCGAAGGCCGATGCGGTGCCGACACAAAAAAGGGGGATCGCAGCAAAACGGGCCGACTCATAAAGCACCTTCGGAACATCTTTCATTTTTATCGAGCGGTAAATCCCCAGCCCCAGGATGAGAGAGTAAAATACGGCGATGGCCGAGGCCTCGGTCGGTGTGAACATTCCGACGACAATGCCGCCGACGATAATCAACGGTGTCAACATGGGCAAGATGGCCTGAACAATGGCAAATGCGGCCGATTTTAATGACGAACGCGTGTAAATGGGGTAGTGGTAGATTTTTGCGTAAATATAAACGGTCAACATTTGCGATGCGGCGATCAAAATACCTGGGATGACCCCGGCCAGAAACAACCCACCAATGGAAACCGTCATAAGGCCGCCCCACACAACCATGAGGATGCTCGGTGGTATGATGACGCCCATCACCGCTGAACACGCCGTCACGGCAACGGTGAAACTCGTCGAAAATCCCTGTTTTTTCATCTGTGGAATGAGCAATGCGCCAATGCCCGCAGCGTCCGCATTCGAGGACCCCGATATCCCCGCAAACAGCATGCTCACAACAACATTGATATGCCCCAAGCCGCCCGGAAGGTGTCCAACAAGCGCCTGAGCAAGACGAACCAGGCGGTCCGTGATTCCGGCCGAGTTCATAATGTTGGCCGCCATGAGGAAAAATGGAACGGCCAGCAATACAAAAGCATTGTAGGACTTGAACATTTCGTTCATTAAGAGAAACGGGGTCAGGCGAGGGTCCAGCATGAACACCGGAACACAGGCCAGACCCAGCGCAAACGCCACGGGTACCCTCAAAAAAACCAGGATCCCGAATACCGGAAAAAGAATTGCCGAAACTTCCAATGGTGTCATCAGCTTTAGCTCCGCCACAATTTGATGTGGTCGACCAGTTTTTCGCCCAAGAACAACAGCCAAGTAACACCGGCTATCGGCCAAGCAGAGTAAATAAACACCATCGGCAGTTCAGCCATCTCCGATGTCTGCATCAAACCGAATTTTAACAGCGGCCAACCCCAGACGATAAAAATTAGTGCAACAAGAAATATCATGAAATCGACAAAGAGGTTTACCAACACTTCTCCCTTTTTGGTCTTGGATTGCGGGAGCAGATCCACGGCAAAGTGGGTGCCATCCCGCACGGCGATCATCGAACCGATCAGGACGATCCAGATAAAACTAAAACGGGCCATTTCCTCGGTCCAGATATATCGCGGGATCAATCCGATATAACGGGCGAAGATCTGAAGAGCAACCGGAATCATTAGCAGTCCCATCAAAACGACAAGCAGGATTTGGAGAAAGCGATAATATCCTTGTATTATTTTTCTCATGATTAACCATCCAGTTCGGCCCCGGAGTCGAAGGGCTCTGCCGATAATATAGAGCCGGAGTATTGGAGTACTGGAGTTTTCTCCAACACTCCAGTACTCTTTTGGTTTAAATCCAGAGCCCCTTTGGGGGGCTAACCAAAGCAGGGTCTTCCCGCTGGGCTGTAGGCCCTACCCTACGGGCTGGAAGCGGGGCCGGAACCTGGGCTCGGATTCTTAATTAAGAGAACTGCCGGCAGCCCAGCGGCCGCCGGCTTGCATCCGTCACGCTATAGTACAAATTGTGCGCGGATTTTAATTTCGTTTTACCGGGCATTCTGAATGCTCTTCAGGACTTCAGAAGCATTATTTTCTTTAAAATACGCCTCGATGACCGGTTCAGCGGCTTTAACCAGCGCGGCACGCTCCTTGAAGTAGACGGTCTTGAGCTTGCCTTCGCTTTGCATCTGCATCATTTTCTGAATGTCTTCGGAGGACTCGAGAATTCGGCCATAGGTACCCGCATCCTTTCCCGCCTGCAGGATTGCGGTCTGAAGATCCGCGGGCATACGCTGGAAGGTCTTGTTGCTGAAGCACAGCGGACGGACCGTAATCGAATGGGCTGTCATGGCAATGTTCGGCCCGACTTCGTAAAATTTCATCTGCTGGATACCGGCCGCTTCATTCTCGGCGGCATCGATAACGCCCGTCTGAATCGCATTGTAAACCTCGGCATATGCGATCACCGTCGGTGCCATACCGAACGCATTAAACATACGGGTCTGAATCGGTGCGCCCATGACCCGGATCGGAAGCCCTTTGACATCGGCCATGGTCTGAACCGGCTTGTTGACAATCAGCTGACGTGTTCCGCCGCCGCCATATCCGATGAGAAGAACATCGGCCCGTTTCAATACGTCTTCCTTAATCGGGTCTAAAGCATTACCACCGAGAACTTTACTCCAGTGGATATGATTCTTATAGAGCATCGGCGGGTCAAGCAGCGTCGCCATTTTGGAAAAGGTCGACATATGCGATGGCGCGACGACCGCGTAGTCTACCGAGAGACCCTGATTCATATAAGCAAAATAATCTTTTTCAAGACCCAATTCGCTGTTCAGATGCATGACGAATTCAATCGACTTGTCCCCTGTGTAATACAGTTTTACAAGCTGTTCAAACTTTCGCAGCAGCCGCGTAAATGCGTGGTTCTCGTCAAACTGGCTTGCGCCATGAAAGGTGTAATCAGCGGCCAGGGATACGGATACCATCATAAAACTTGCTATGATGCAGATGCTTACCAGTCGGGTAGTTTTTCGTAACATGATTCCTCCTTTTTTGTTTGATTGCCGATTCTTACCTGTACTTCACCTTTAACGCTCTTCGATGATGATCAAAAAAACCGACTTTCGAAGAATATGGCTTTTGCTCCTGTCAAAAAATCAATACGATCCCGCATCTTGTTTTATGACATCCGCTGCTTATTATCCACCCACCTGTATCTTGAGCCCTTCGCGGGATGCGGTTTCCTGTAATGCAAGCATACGTTCTGCTGCGACCTGTTGCGGTCCTTGAAAAACATATTTTCGGCCCATCTGACCGTATTTGCTCTGCCCATACCGGTGATAAGGCAGCAGATGAAGCTCTTTGATGCCGAGGCTTTTCACCAGCCGGGCAATTTTTTGAATTTCCCCAGGCGAGTCGTTGAATCCGGGAATAACCGGGGTCCGGACAATAATCGGTTTGGTACGCATTACCAGTTTTTTAAGATTGTGCAGGATTCGAGCGGCATCGCCTTTTGTGAATTTTTTCAGTTTATCCGGATCGGTATGTTTGATATCGAACAGGAAAAGATCCGTAAACGGGATGATTTTTTCAAAAACGGACCACGAAACATGCCCGGCCGTTTCCACAGCCGTATGCAGCGCAAGATTTTTACAGGCTTTTAATAGGCATTCCGAAAAACCGGGCTGATCCAGGGGTTCACCGCCGCTTAAGGTCACCCCGCCTCCTGAATCGGCATAAAAGGCCTCGTCTTTTAATACTTCTGCCACCACCGCTTCAACGGTCATCTGGCGCCCTTTTAATACCCGCGCTTCGGCGTAACACTTTTCGGCACATGCCCCGCAGCCGATGCACCGCTCTTTTTCAATCAGAATCCGTTGCCCCTCCTTGTGCAGGGCGCCGTGCGTACACAGAATCAGGCAGTTTTCACAGGCGATGCATCTGGCAGGATCAAAGAGCAGCTCGGGGGTGACTGCCTGAGACTCCGGATTGGCGCACCATTCACACTTGAGGGAACAGCCCTTGAGAAAGACCAGCGTTCGAATACCGGGTCCGTCGTGCACGGAAAACCGTTGAATATCAAAGACAGTCCCTTCGTTACTCAATGCCACTCCTGGTTGACCGGCGTGATATGTTTACCGCAGCGAATCCTTTAAATTATGCGTCACATTCCGCAGGGCAGGTGCCGGCGGTTTAAGACACAATTTGCCCGGTCGTCGATCGGCCGGCCAAATTGATGGATCGCTTCGCGCTAGATATACCGGGCCGTGTCACTTAAAAGGAGACATGCTCTGTTCGTTTGATGATATCGTTTTGGACCTCTTTTTCTAGCTGGGTGAAGTAAGCGCTGTAGCCCGCCACGCGAATCACCAGATCTTTATAGTCATCCGGTGCCTGCTGGGCGGTTTTGAGGATGTCCGAGGTTACCACATTCATCTGGCTGTGCCAGCCCCCCAAATCCATAAATGTCCGTATATACCGGGTAAACATGCGCAGCTTGTCCTGCCCGTCCAACACCGACGGGTGAAAGCGCTGGTTTAAAATGGTGCCGTGGGGAATCCGCTGCTGATCCAGTTTGCCGACAGACTTGGCAACTGCCGTGGCGCCCATTTTATCCCTTCCGTGGACCGGTGAAATTCCACCGTCATTCAAGGGCTCACCGGCTTTTCTGCCATCCGGTGTCGCGGCGGTGCGGTGGCCGAAGGGGATATTGGCAGTCAGGTAATACAGGGCGCCGATATAAGGTCCATTTCTCGGGTTGGTGTACTTGCGCAATTCGTCGCAAAACACGCAGGCCACTTCATTGCAGAGGATGTCCACAAAATCGTCGTCGTTTCCGAACTTGGGGGCCTTGCTGATGAGCATCAGCCTCAGGTTTTCCTGGCCTTCAAAGTTGTGCATGAGGGCCTGCAGGAGTTTTTTCATGTCGAGCGCTTTCTCGTCGAACACCAGCTTTTTAACAGCTGCCAGCGAATCTCCTGCGGTAATCGGGCCAACGCCCACCGGCGACGAGGTGTTGTATGTTGCCCCTCCCCGGTTGAATTCAACCCCCTTTTCCAGGCAACCGCCCACGACAACCGAGAGGATCGGAACCGGCATCACTTCCGCATGGTATCGATCGATGATATTATCGTACAAAACGAGATATTCGACAAAATACCGCACTTGTTTTCGAAAGGCTTCGAGCAGATCTTCAAACCGGGCAAATGCCGCGGGATCTCCCGTCCGCGGTCCCATCTGTTGATCCGTCAGCATACATTTTCCGTCATTTAGGGCAAGTTCCAGGCACTTTGTCAGATTTATCTGCCCGGCATTTCCCCAGCTGTCGGTTTTTCCGCATATTACCGGCTCGCTGCAGCCGAGCGATCCCCAGTCCCGCGCATCTTGCAACGGCATTCCGATGTTGAGCATGGACTGTATGACCACTTCATCATTCATAAATTTGGGTTTGGTCAGCCCTTCGCGAATGTTTACGGCTGCTTTCTGAAGAAAAGCTTCGGACATGGTCTGGTGAACGCGAATGGCAATGTCGGGCTGCACCAGCCGGATCTCGCGATCTGCTTCCAAAAAGATGTGGGACAGTTCATTGGTGGCGTCTTGACCGTCGCGGGTGATACCGCCCAAGGTAAACGTCTGACCATGACCGGGTCCCTGCAGGAACCGGGTTGCCTCGTTGGAATAGATTTTATCGGTTTCACTCAATTTCAGGTAGAACGTCTCTATCAGTTCGAATAAACGTTGCCGGTCCAATTCTCCGGTATCCATATCCTGCTTGTAATAGGGGTAGAGGAACTGATCCGGTCGGCCCAATGAGATGGAAAGACCGTTGGCCTCGATCTGAATGGCGATCTGGATGAAATAAACACACTGTAAGGCTTCCCAGAAACTTTGCGCCGGCTCTGCCGGCACCCGCCTGCAGTTTGCCGCAATTTTCAACAACTCCTGGCGCCGCACCGGATCGAGCGCGGTTTCAGCCTGGCGCTCCGCTTCGCGGGAGTACCGCATGGCCCAGTGCATGATCGCATCGCAGGCCATCGCAGCGGCCTGATACAGGTTTGCCTGGTCGATATACGCCGGATCCGAACGGTCAAGGGCTTCCAGTTGCCGATGGCAATCGTCTCTAATCCGGGCAAGACCGTGTTTTAGAATCCGTTCATGATCCGGTACCAGATGTCCGGGGCCCGACATGGTGAAATTTTCATTTGCGAATATTCCGAACTCAAGCATTTTCTTTAGAAAATCCGGCACCGCTCCCTTGATTTTGTCTCTCAATGATTTTCCCTTCCAGTAAGGGAGTACCTCTCTGAGGGTTTGTTTTTGTTGCGGCGTGATCTGAAACCGATCCCCTTTGCGGGTGGGAAAGGTATCCATTGATCTTAAGATCCACCCCACGGCATATTCAGGAAAAAGTGGGGTTCCTTTTCTGTTTTTTGTCAGGTTGCCGACAATCAGTTCGTCTTCTCGAACCGCGATACTCATCTGGCAGAATATGGCTTCCAAAGCCAGCGCCCTTGCAATAATCGGCGGTTTATCCTCATTTTTTTTATAAGCCTCCGTGACAATAATGGCCCGGTCGATATCGACTTTTCGTTCGCTTTCGACATAGCGTTTTCGTAGTCTTTCAATACGCTTGTTCATGATATTCATCATAGAGGATAGGGTTATATGCTCATGTTCGATAGGATCATCGGAGTCCAGCTACCTTAAATAGATCGTGCTTAAGTGTCAACAATATTGATGCAGTTTCATAAAGAATCAAGGTAGAACGGCCAGTTACCCAACCGCCCCCCCACAGATCCCGGCGTGCGGCAATGCCGCACCGGGAAAGATAGGAAGTTGCTTTTCCGAAGCGGAAGAATCGAAAATGCTGAATTGTGTATCGGCTTCGGCCCACAAATAGAGGCGTCAATTAAACGGAACCAATAACTATCCAGATAACGAAAGTGGGCTTTATTGTCAACATTGATTTTTTGACCTGCAATTGGGCGCTTCGGCAAACTCAGGCATAGTTCACCGCTTTGCCCGAAGCTGGATTTTTTATCTGTATCAAACGCGCCCAGTTCTAGCGGGGAAAAAGGTGTCAAATCTTGATTAGTGATTAATTATTGACAAACTGACTGAGAATCGGTAAAAAAATTCATGACACGTGCATGGCGGATAGAATATGAGGGTGCGCTTTATCACGTTTTATCCCGTGGTAATGAAAAGCAGGATATCGTTATCGATGATGATGACCGCAAGCTTTTTTTAGACACTGCCGGTCAGATGGGTGAGCGGTTTGCAATAGACCTATTTGCATACGTTTTGATGGACAACCACTATCACCTTTTATTTCGCACCAATCGAGCAAACTTGTGCCGAAGCATGCAGTGGTTTGGAGCCACCTATACCAAAAGATTTAACCTGCGCCACAATCGAAATGGCCATTTATTTCAGGGTCGTTTTAAGAATATGCTGGTACAAGACGACGCCTACCTGTTGCAGCTTTCCTATTATATCCACCGCAATCCACTGAGAGCCGGCATGGTTAGGCGTATAGCAGACTTTAAGTGGAGCAGTTACAGAGCGTACGCCTATGGCAAACGGCACCAGAGTTGGTTGAATACAAATGTAATTTTATCGCAATTTGTCAATGTGAAAGACCAACACCAGGCTTACCGGGAAAATATACAAAAATATTCTAAAGATGAACAGTGGGTATGGGAAGATCTGCGCCACGGGCTATTTGTAGGAACCGAAAAGTTTGTGAAAAAAATAAAAAAGCGGTATCTTCCGGATATACCGCATGCTGAACTGCCGCATCAAAAACGGGTCATCAAGGATGTAAACATAGAAACAGTACTTTCAAAGGCAGCCGGCCTACTGAAATGTGACATGGATCTCTACCGCGAATCAACCAGGATTACAAAATCGGATAAAGCCGACCGGGACTTGTTGATCTATATCGCCTGGCAGTTAGGAGTGGCCACCAACCAGGAAATTGGCGAAAAATTCGGACTGACCTATTCAGCTGTCAGTCAGCGGGTAAGCGTGATAAAGGCAATAATCAACAAAGATAAAGAGTTAGAAAGAAAATACCAGCATCTAAAATCACTAATCAAGATTTGACAGCGTAATTTCTATCCAGCGGATTTTTGGAATCTTAGTTTAATCCCTCTTATGAGCTTTTTTTCCATCTGTGGCTTTAGCTGCCCGCCACTTATGCCTTGGATTAAGTTGACAGGATCAAATGGAGTGGTATATGGCAAAATATTATAGAAATTTAGTTGTTCCCATCATTGTATTAATGATTGTTTTAGTTTTTCTATCTGCATGCAAAGAAAATGAAAATAGCCTAATACAGTCGTCACAATACAGCAATTCCCAAGTCCCCATAAATGTTTATCTGAAAGAACTTAGCAAAACCAAATTTTTTCAAGGACCCTCAGTTTCAGGAAGCTATCAGTATTATTTAGCATGGTATAAAGAAAAAGCGGCAAAACATCGCATAGGGTTCAGATTGTTAGGAATTATAGTCGTTGTGTTGTCAGTGATATTGCCGGTTATTGTAGCATTAGAAAAGAAAATACCAGAACAAAAATTCATCATTCTTTCTATTAGCTTGATTATTGCCTTAGCAACAGGAATTAATTCTTTCTATAGGTTTGATGCTTCTTGGAAAGGTTACATTTCAGCACAGATGCAGCTTGAGTTTAAGCGTAGTGTGTGGGAAGCAGAAATAGCTGAGGCAAGGAGCATTTCCAATGTCACCGAACAGTTGAAACAGTTGGAACAGTTGGAACATGCCCAAAAGGCAACAGAACGATTTATTGCTGAAAGCAATGAAATTATTCAAAAGGAAACCACAGGCTATTTTAAGGATGTGAAAATGCCCAAGGGAAAATAGAAGTCGCAATCGTTAAATTAACATCTTCTTCCAACGGAGCGTAAAAAACCGCGCCCGGTTAAGAGCCGCGTTTTGCTTTAGATAAGATTGGCGGCGTTAGCCTATCAATTTTATTAAAGAGTATTGCATGAAGTTCAAAAGCAAAAAATTATGGGGAACTGTTTTGCTGGTTCTGATCATTTTAGTGATCAGCGCCTTTTTTATTCTGTCGCTTCCCCCTTTCGGCGGAAAAATCTCTGGAGAACGCTTGGAGCGGGTGAAAGCAAATCCACAATATGAAGAAGGTGGTTTTGTGAATGTGGAACCCCAATCTCCATTTAGTCTCTCTGAAGTCGGGTCGTTTTTTACAGAGTCACTTTTTTATGATGAAATCCGGATTCCTCCTACTAAGATTCCAGTCGTACCCGTTTCTGCCGCGTCCTTAAACCTTTTCGCCACGCCAACTCTCAGAGCGTTTTGGATTGGACATGCTAGCGTCTATGTAGAAATTGATGGAATCCGGATGATGATCGACCCGGTGTTTTCCGACTACGCTTTTCCCTTTGATTTTGGCCCGAAACGTTTTCACCCGCCTCCCATTGAGCTCCAAGATCTACCCAAAATTGATGCAGTGGTCATCTCTCACGATCATTACGATCATTTAGATATGAAAACGATCACCCATTTATCAAAACAGGGGACTCAGTTTTTTGTGCCTTTGGGGGTTGGAGCCCATTTGGAAAGGTGGAAAGTGTCAAAAAATCAAATTCAGGAACTGGAATGGTAGCAAGATCAATTCATTGGTGAAATCAAGATCATTTGCACCCCCACTCGGCATTATTCCGGACGAGGACTTACAGATTACAAGGCTACTCTTTGGTCATCCTGGTCAGTGATTGGCCCAAAACATCGATTTTACTACAGTGGCGACACTGGATATTCAAAACACTTTAAAGAAATTGGTGAGCGCTTCGGGCCTTTCGATATGAGTTTCATAAAAGTTGGTGCCTATGGACCAGGAGATTCGTGGCTCGATATACACATGGATCCTGAAAATGCCGTGCAGGCTCATATTGAGGTCCAGGCCAAACGGATGTTTCCCGTCCACTGGGGCACCTTCAACTTAGCCTACCATGATTGGGATGAACCCATCAAACGGACCCTTGAGGCTGCCGGCAAAGCACAAATTGATTTAGTCACTCCTCGGATAGGAGAATTTGTTTTCAACAAGAGCGCATTTTATTCCGCGAATTGGTGGGAGCAAAAGCAATGAAGCTAGCTTCCCATGCACCAAAGGCTAGCGGGATAGGGAGGAGCCTCACAGTGCCCCCTCCGACACCACGCAGCATTGGGCTCCGTAAAGCGCGGTAAGGATGCAAATGAAAAAGTAATAAAGCGAGTCCTCAAATGAAAATTATCTGATCCCCCCAGCAGTCGATAGATCCTCGGAAATCGCTGATTATATAGCCCAAGACAAACCATCTGCTCTCAATAAAAAACCCTCCTGAAAACGGAAGGCTACGGGCTTTACTGAGAGAACAGGACATGCTATTTATGGGGCTACGATTGGACAAATAACGAAGAACAGCACGGCAGGGACATTGGATACCTGAATGGATATTACAAAAGCCGGCAGCGGCTGTAATTGGTAAAAGAAGGAATAGCGGGAGGTGCAACAACAATGGCTGTTTTTATCACCGGTGGACACGGGCATATTGGTTCCTGGGCTGCGTATTTTCTGGCCAAAGAAGGGGAACAGGTTATTCTGTATGATACAAATCCGATGGTGCCGGATCATCTGGATGAAGTCGCCCGCAACATCACGTTTATCAAAGGCGATGTGCTGGATTTTCCACGCTTAACCGGAGTGTTCAATAAGCATAAAGGTGATATTGGCGGCATTTTGCACACCGTTGGTGTCATGGGAGAACTGGTGCTTGAAAATCCATACGGCAATGTGGGACTCAACATCGGCGGGACCCACAATATGCTGGAGATAGCCAGGCAGTTTGAAATTCCCAAAGTCGTTTATACCAGTACCGGCGCAGTTTACGGGGCGGTTTCCGGGACGGTGGCCGAAGACCAGTTCCCCCCGAACCCTTGTGATCTTTACGGTTCGACCAAAGCCGCCAGTGAATTTTTGGGGCAGCAATACGCCAATTCCTTTGGGTTCGAGTTTAGAATCAGTCGGGTCTACTTCTGTTACGGACAGGGCAAATGGCCCTCTCGATTTATCAGGCTTTATCGGCTGGCATTTGGCGCGCTTGAAGGATTGGAGGATTTAGCAACAGACAAGGGTGCCGATCAGAAACTGGATTTCACCTATATCGAAGATGCCGCGCGGGGAACCGCCATGCTTTATCAGGCTGAAGCGCTCAAACATAATATTTATAATATCGCCACGGGCCTGCCGACCAGCGTCGGCAAGGTGGCCGAACTTTGCCGGAAGTATTCATCCTTTGCGGTTCAGGTCGACCTGGGCCCCGGTGAACTCATGCAGCGCTGTGAAGCCCTTGACATCAGCCGCGCCAGAGAAGAGCTGGGCTTTGAACCTAAATACAGTGTCGAGGAAGGTATTCAACGATATGCCGCTTGGATGCAGAAAGTGATGAAGAAAGGGAAAGATTGAGGAATTGGGGGATTCAGGGATTCAGGAATTATGGAGACGGCCGGAATTAATGGAGGGGCCGCCCGCGTAAAGCCAGGTAACGAATCGGCTTTGCAAAAAAATGGATTCAAAGCTTAGTGTCGATCATCTTTAACTCAAAAGGAAATGAAATTATGCCGTTAGATCCTCAGGTAGTAAAAATTATAAAAGATGCTGAGTCGCTTGGACTGCCGGCTTACCAGGATTTGTCGCCGACAGAAGCTCGGAAGCAAATGCTGGATCAAGCGCCTCCTGTCCAACCGGAACTGTCAGTCAAGAAGGTGATTGATCGCGGAATACCCGGTCCGGACGGTGAGATTCCGATTCGACTTTACTATCCGGAAGGTGATGCGCCGTTTCCAGTGCTGGTTTATTTCCACGGCGGCGGCTGGGTAATTGGCGATCTTGATACCCATCACAGCTTTTGCCACGCCCTCGCTAAAAAAAGTGGCTGCCTGGTTGTGTCGGTTGACTATCGTCTGGCGCCCGAGCATCGCTACCCGGCCGCAGTAGATGATGCCTACGCGGCCACCAAATGGGTGGCTGAAAACCCAGAGGAGATTCAAGCTGATCCTGATCGTTTCGCTATCGGCGGAGACAGTGCGGGGGGGCATCTGGCAGCCGTTGTTTCGCTGATGGCGCGTGATCGCAATGGACCCCGCATTGATCTGCAGGTTCTCATATACCCGATTACAGACTGCAGCTTTGACACACACTCATACAAAGATAATAAAGAAGGCTACTTGCTGTCACGTGATCTTATGAAATGGTTTTGGAACCATTTTATTAATGATGAAAGTGAAGCAGATGATCCTTATGCTTCTCCTTTGCGGGCGAAAAATTTCAGGGATCTTCCCCGAGCACTTATCTTGACGGCCGGGTATGATCCCCTGCGCGATGAAGGTGAGGCCTATGGTCAAAAGCTGCAGGAGGCTGGAGTGAATGTCACGTGTACTCGGTATCCGGGCATGATTCATGCATTTATTCGGATGACGGCCCAGTTGGATAAAGCCAATGAGGCATTGGATGAAGTCTCCGGCACGTTGAGGGAAGTTTTACAGGCTAGTTAAACCTTTAATCCTAACCTGGACGGGCAGGAATTAAAAATTGAAGATTGTAAATTGATCCGTCGGAGGCGGAGTGGATGCCGCTTCGCTTCGTCTTTTTGCAATGCCAGCTTTTTTTACAATATTGAATTGTTACAAGATCAGGAATAACCACTAGGGGTCAAATGGGAGGAAGCGAACATTGATTACGCGAGAACAACAACAGGCGGCTCAAAAGCAGGCCGCAGAAATGATTCGGCAGGCGGGAATAACGATAACGGATGCGGAAGCCGACAGTATCGAAGTCGTCGATTTTGGTTTGAGTAATCTTGAAAAAGAAGGCGTTCAAGTGCTGACCCTGGTTCAGACCGAAAGGATCAGCGTCAAGGTCCTTGCGATGTTGCCCAATCAGACCGAGCCCGAGCACTGGCATCCGCCGGTCGATGACGATCCCGGCAAGGAAGAAACAATCCGGGTAATCACGGGAACAGTTTATTTCTATGTGGCCGGTGAAGACACCTTTGAGGAGGGGTTTATCGTGGAAGGCAAGGATGATTGCTATATTGCGCGCAAAGAAATTGTGATGAGGCCCGGCGATCAATTAACCCTGGCCCCGGGAAAAAAGCACTGGTTTCAGGCCCGTGAGGAAGGCGCGGTGATGTACAGCTTTTCCACCATCGCGCGGGATGCGCTGGATCAGTTTACCGATCCGGATATTGTGAGGATAACGAAGGTTGGAGTCGAATAAGAAAGGCGCAAGGCGCAGGGCGAAGGAATAGGGTATGAGGTGTAGGGTATATGGTTAGGGTGTAAGGTGTAAGGTATGAGGGTTTAGATGACAAATGCCAGAAGTCAGAGAACAGAGGACAGAGGACAGATGACAGATTATACGATTGCGGATTGGGATATCGTAGGGATTAAAAAAATACCATGGACCTTATACCCTAAACCTTATATCTTATACCTTTGTCCTGAACGGTGAACCTTGAACCCTGAACCTTGAACCCCTATTACAGAAAGCAGATAAATTATGAATACCAGTATAAACCGGAAAATCATTGTGGCAGTGGCGCCGGTGGGCAAGGACATCGAACCGCCGTCGATTAATCCGCTTACGCCGCAAGAAGTTGCGCGGGAGGTTGTTGACTGCACCCGCGCCGGTGCCAGTTTTGTGCATTTGCATGTGCGGGATGACAAAGGCAACCAGACCGAAGATTTGAGCCAATTTTCACGCACCCTTGATTTGATCAGAAACTTTTCGGACATTATCATCCAGGGATCCACCGGCGGGTTGTCGGAGCTCTCCCTGGAAGAACGCTGTGTGGCCCTGAACGATCCCCGGGTGGAAGTCGCATCACTCAACATGGGATCGGTAAATTTCAGCGAGGATGTCTATATCAACCGTCTGCCCGATATTCGCTACTGGACTCGCCGGATGGAAGAGACCGGTGTTATTCCAGAACTGGAGATTTTTGAAGCGGGCATGCTGACTGCCGTCGCCAAGCTGGTGGAAGAAAAGGTCTTGAAACCGCCGTTTACATTTGGATTCCCATTAGGGTTTCATTATGCCCTGCCGGCCACTCCGAACAGCCTGTTTTTTTTAACCTCAAGTTTACCCGTACCGGCCCCCTGGGGTGTGGTTCATGAAAGCATGCAGGATTTTTCACTTTTGGCTACAGCCATTGCCATGGGGGCCGCAGCCATAAGGGTTGGGTTTGAAGATAGTGTTTATTATGCACCGGGTAAGGCAGTAGAAAACAATGCAGAGCTTGTCGAGAAAATTGTATCTCTGATCCATCAGATCGGGTATGAAGTTGCGACGCCTTCGGAAGCAAGGGATTTATTAGGATTAAAGCAACTTTAATTGGTGAATCCTCCAGGCGGACAAGCATCGAACGTCCAACATTTAACGCCGGATAATGTGCCCTGATCTTTACTTGAGTTGACAGGGTTAAATGGCAAGTTAAAGCTTCGATTGACAATTTGATGTCACATTTTTTAATCGTTTTCCAAGGTCCAGCTAAGTTTACAGTATCAGCAATTTTGAGATGACGAATTTTTTGCAGATATTATAAGAGATATCACAAATTCGCCCAAATTTTTCATGTGTTGGAGGAATACACAGCTTAGAACCAGATTCAATCATCTCAATATATTGTATAAACATACCAAAATGTGATTTTTCAATCTTATGCTTAATCAGTAGGCTTATTACATAACGGTCGAATATAGTCAGCCACTTTTCTCAGGCCTGAACTGTCATACGTTGCGGGGTTGTCAACAAGACCGTCGGCAAATCGAAATGCGGTGATATTATTGGGCATGAAAATCACATAGCTTCCACCGTGACCGCTCATTGCCGGGATACGAACGAAACACCCATTCTTGGCTCTGTATGGATGTTGCCATAGAGACATGTGGTAGTTAACCTCCCCGTCGTCGAATAGCCAACCAGTAGGAAGACCAGTTTGTCTATCTTTACCAAAGGCTTCCTTGAGTTTTGTAGCACTCAGTATTTGTACTCCTTTATAACGACCGCCATTGCGCAAGAGCTTGACGAGTTTGGCGAGATCGTCCAGATTTGGAAGCATGCCCCCCTCGAGCTTTGGGATACCCTGTGTACCGTCGGGCTCTATTGTATGAAGGACCGGTAACCGATTGATGCCTATGGGTTGGAGCACTTCCCAGGTAATTAAATCCCAAAGATGTACACTCGGGCCTTCTTTACTCTTAATAAATTGATCCATTGCCATAGCAAGGACAAATGTATCAATCGACCGGTACCGAAAGACTTCACCAGGACCCCAGGTATAATTGCCGATTGTTGCAATCAGTTTTAGTTTTTCTTTTGTAGTTTTAGCCGCTATAATTTTCCCCGTGATGGCGGCTGAATCTTCTTCTACATAACTTGTAACTCGTCTTGGTTCGATATTGCCAATCCCTGTCGCCATATTGAGTGTGTCACCAAAGGTGACATTGTTCCATCCTTCATGGTTACAGTCGATGTCAACATAATCCTTGATCCTCAGATCGAAAACCCCGTCTCCGTATTTCTGGGCAAGGCGTAGCATCGAAAGCATCGCACCAAAAGACTTGGAAATCGAGTAGAAGCCGTGACGCATCTGATCGCAGTACGGATATTCTCCAAAACGTGTATGGCATGGTCGTGCGTAGACAACATCGTCTATAATTAAACCGCTCAGGGTGATGTTTTCCCGATTATGGATGCCATCAATCGTATCCAACATCACCGGATCATGGGTTTGCTCCAGTTCTGTCCACGAGTGGATGGGTGTTTGCTGTGCCAGTTCTGTGACAAATTGTTGTATCAAGGTGATCTGCTCCGGGAGCGGCGAAGGCCTATATTTCATATCTGTTTGACCCCAAGCATCGAATTTTTCACCCGGATCCGCCTCCTGAACGATTTGGAACCGAAGTGCAGATACATGCTTGTCGTTAAAGAGAAAGGTTGCAAGGCCGTTATGCGTCTGGCTCAGTTTATAATGGACAAGGGTAAATGGAAACGAGGCACGTGAATAACCCTTATCGCCAGGTTCGGACCATATTCTTCCCGGAGACAGGGTAAAGTGCCAAGTGCTTTTTTCACTTTTTAGAAGCTTATTTCGCTCAATTGGTACGAGATGATCTTGATAGGTAAAGAAATGGAGCTTAAGCTCGGGGAACGAACTTAAGACTTTACTTGCCCAGATACGATGGAAAAACATTTTGGTTGACGCAATTGTCAAGGTGCCGGAAAACTCGTGTAAAGCAGGTTCTGCGTCCCCGAATGGCATAAAATAATCGTTATTCACCGGGCCATCACCTTTGTATTTATCCCCCCACAGGTCGTCCGCAGTGATCTTATCTCTATGCGCTGGAGACGGTACTATTGAGGGCATTTTGGTGTCCATAGGCCGTTGTTTGATATCAATCCATACAGTTGTACCAGAACAAGAGTTCTTGCCTTTCGTCCAAGTCCAATGCCTTTTTCCAGTCGCTTTATTTCCGCGAACGTGGGATATACCCTCTTCTAAATTTACGGTACTGCCGACCTGCCTCCCAGGTATTTTACGTTTAGGCCAATATATTTTGTTGCCTCTTACTTCAGCTTGAACATCTTTTTCCTCTTTTCGCTTAAATGTTACAATACAGCCATTTTGGATAAGCTCATAGGTATAACGCTTAGTTCTAATAGCACCTCCACAATCTGATGCGTCAATTTCTTCAGTTGCATCCCATGTTCCTGATACATCTATACAGTCCTTTTCTTCAGCCTGAACTTCCATAGCTAAAAATACCACTATGATGAAAAAGGTAGAGACTGAAACAATTCCCTGGCAAATAAAATGCTTCATGGTGATACTCCTGCCATAATATAAATAACTCTTCTACTTGATAATGAGTGAAACAAATCATGTTGCGGCTGGTCTTACGGGGTGAAAATTGAAAATATGTTGAAAAAACTAAGCCTATAAAAACCTGTGATATAATAAAATATCACAATATTCCCTAAACTTTGGATATGTAGATCCCAACTCTGACAAGAGTACTGATACCGAGAATGGTAGCTGTCAAGACAATTAAATCTTAAATCTGATGTTTGTAAAATCATCTCCGACCAACGACAAATAATGACGTCGCTACGCCCATCAATTTTATTTCACAATAGGATATTATTACAGTTGGGACGGAATTAAAATCTATTCAGCCTCATTCTTTTCAGGGGCGTCGGAATTATGAACCGGCAGCGTAATGACAAATGTCGTTCCAACTCCCTCCCGGCTTTTGACTTCTATGTCCCCGCCGTGTTCTTTGATGAAACCGTAGCAGACCGATAGGCCTAAACCGACACCTTTGACTTCGCTTTTGGTGGTAAAAAAGCTGTCAAAAATTTTGTCAATATGTTCTTCTCGAATGCCGCTGCCGGTGTCGGTGATGTCAATCACAACATTATCGCCATCTGGACCGGTGGTGACGGTCAGGGTTCCGCCATTGGCCATGGCATCCCTGGCGTTTGCGACCATGTTCAAAAAAACCTGGCGCAGCTGATTTTTAGATGCTTTTACCAGTCCTAAACCTTCTGCCAGTCTATATTTAATATTGATATCGTTTTCTTTCAGCTGCTTCTCATGCAGCAGCAAAATTTCATCCAGAACCGAATTGATATCCACCGGATGCCGTTCCTCCTGGTCCGGCTTTGAAAATGAGAGCATTTTGCGCAGCAGGTCACTGAGCCGGACGGTTTCAGAAAGCGCCATTTCCAGTATTTTGCGTCGCCGGTTATCAGGAGAAATTTCGGTTTTCAACAGCTCCAGGGTATTCATAATTCCATACAGGGGATTGTTTAATTCATGGGCAATTTGGGAAGTTAAGCGCCCCATGGCAGCCAGCTTTTCAGATTGCAGCAGTTGCTCCTGGGTGTGTCGCAGGGCCCGCTCCATTTCCAGTCGATCCCTCAGATCGACAAATGATCCCACAGATGCAATTCCTTTTCCTTTGGCGTCGTAAATTATAGCCGCCGACAGGTTACCTTCAATGACTTCACCGTCATGTCTGACATAAACCATCGGGTACGTGCTCAGGCGACCGACACCGCCGTATTCATCGCTTCTGAGCATTTGCATGACTTTGCGGGCCACGCCTTCCGGATATATTTTTCGAATGTTCATTTTGCCGATAACATCACCGGCCTTGTAACCTAAGGTTTCTTCCGCGGCCTGGTTCCAGATCAGCGTATTGCCTTTCATATCGGTGGCCGTAATGGAATTGGGAGAGCTTTGAACAATTTTATTCATGAAATCATAGGCTTCCCTCAGTTCTTTTTCCATCAGTTTTCGCTGGGTTAAATCGACATTCAGTCCCTCGTATCCGATAATGTTGCCCTGCTGATCATAGCGGGCGTGCCCGGTTAACAGAATCGGAATGGTGCTGCCGTCTTTGCGCTTGAACTCGACCTCGTAATCGATGACCCGACCGTCGCGTTCCATCATCTGCTTAAATGTATCCCGGTCTTCCGGTCTGAGGTAAAGATCCTGGGGAAGATCAATATTCAGAAACTCTTCTTTGCTTTTATAGCCAAGCATATCCAGCAGGGCCTGGTTGGCATTTAAAAATTTTCCCTCTTTGCTGCTGATGAAAACGCCGGTTGCCATGTGCTCGAAGAGATTCTTGAAGTCTTCCTGCGATGCGTGAAGCTTTTGCTCTTGTTGCTTTCTTGCCGTGATGTTGCGATAAATACTTAATTTTGATATGGTTCGGTCGGTATTTTCGAAGGGTATTTCAATTAGATAGTAAGTCTTCTCAACCAGAGGAATATGCACCTCCCGACGTATGGTTTTACCTTTAAAGACTTCATCCGACTGGCACCAGGGACATTTATCGACAGATTGATTTAAGACTTGATGACATTTTTTACCGACACCGTCACCAAATTCTGCAATCATGGCACTGTTCATATATTCAACAACAAGATCCTGATTCATGACATAAATTCCGTCTTCGAAAGCATCCAGAATCGCAGTGGTCAGCATCGTTTTCTGATCAATCATGGTCAACCTCTGGTATAAATGGTTTGATGATGTCTATTTCCTTTGGCCGTATGGGCCGCCATTGGATGAGATAGTCAATATCCGGACCAAAGCTGGATTTCGGCTTAAAAGCTGCCGCGTGCCATTGATTTAAATTATTTGGGAAATGCTCAACCCAGAGAACACGGGAAATAACCAGGTTAAAGTCGCGGCTGATTTTTTTGCCGATGCTTTCCGCACAACTCGTCAAACAGGACTTGCTGTCGGTCTGGTTGACAACGACAATCATGGATTTTAAATGTTCCACCGTCGAATGGCTCAGGCCTAAATTAATAATCCGTACCTGCCAGGCGTATTCCCATTGAGTCCTCGGCTTGAAACCCTGATTCGTTCCGGTTGGCAGCCGGTAGATCCCATCATAGACAATCATTACTCTTCCATAATGCTTTATCTTGCGGTTGTCGAGACAAAATTTATCCTGACACTGAAAAGCTGGTCCAACGGGCATGGTCAGTCCCGCCTGGAGGGATTACATCAATCCAACGTCTTGGAATACTGGAATATTGGAGTATTGGAATAGTGGGCTTGATGGATGGCAATCTGATTTTAAATGATGATACTGATCAAATATCAAAAACAGGCTATCATCCGCTCTTTTTACCCATTATTCCATTTTTCCACCATTCCATTATTCCACTGATCAACTGCTGCATACCCCATCCCGTTAGCCAGGATTCTTTTCATCGTGATAAGCAAAAAAAATTGTGTTGCCTCTTTTTGAATCCTGTCTTAGGTTAGATCAAAAGTATTCCTAAATCTTGCATGAAAATTAATGCGAAGTAGGATACTAAAAACTCATGGCAGGTTGCCAAAATTTGATAAGCAAAGCCAAATGCCAAATGAGAAAAAAGGAGGACAATCATGGGAAAAACGGTCGCAGAAATCTTAGATATGGCGATTCAGCGGGAAGAGGTGGCTTATGATTTTTACATGGACATCCACCACAAGGTCGACGATGCCAGCGTTAAAGATACGGTTGAATTTATCGCCGGGGAAGAAAAAAAACACAAGGCCTTTCTGGTTAGCTACAAAGAGGGAAAATACGGTGCGGATTCTTTGCGGATGGCTGATGTTGTCGAATACAAACTCGCTGAATATCTGGAAGAACCTGAAATCTCACAGACTTCATCGAGCGAGGACGTTTATCTGGTCGCCGCCCACCGCGAAGGCCGGTCACACCAATTTTACTCGGAACTTGCGAATATGCACGACGACAGTGAATTGAAAACGATGCTGCAGAAAATGGCCAACGAGGAATTGAAACACAAGGAAAAGATGGAATATTTGTACGCCAATACGGCATTTCCCCAGACGTCAGGAGGGTAATTTTAAGGGCTGATTAAAAAGCCGAGTGCCACTCGATAAGCTTGATGGTATTTAAGTTGAAGGAATATAGGAGAGGGCTCCTAAAATAACAAATCCCAATGTCTGAAATTCAAAATCCCAACATGCGGGTGTTTGGGTCATTGGAGTTTTGAATTTTGAGATTTATCCTTCGACTTTGCTCAGGGTGGTGAGCCCTTCGACTCGGCTCAGGACCGTGAGCCTGGCGAACCATTTGTAATTTGGTGCATGGAATTTGAGATTTTGCGGTTTGGCCGGCGAGTGTCAGAACTGTGGCGATAACCGGCCCGCGTAGCGCGTAACCCGCAACGTTTCTAATTTTATTCCGGATCGATCGGAACCGTCGTCACCGGCACCGGTGAATTTTTTAAAACCTTCTCAGTCACACTGCCGAAGCGATAATTTCCCTGGCTGCCATGGCTGGCCATAACGACCAGATCAATTTCTTCTTTTTCAATCAGCTTTAAAATTTCCTGGGTCGGATCACCCACCGCTACATGTTTGATGTACAAAGGACAACTGTTCAGGTATTTTTCACAAATCTGATTCAACCGTTTATTGGCTGATTTATCAGCATACTGCATCAGTTTGTCGATTTTGTCTTTTTCAAAATCTCCATACCAGCCGTCATGGTGGGCAATGTCTTCAATTACATAAAGAACATGTATTTCGGCCCCATACTTTTGGGTTAGATCGGTTACGTAAGGCAGGGCTTTTTCGGCACTGCTTGAAAAATCAGTTGGCCACAGCACTCTATTCACTTCCATTGTAAAGCCTCCTTTCCCGTATATCTGTTTTCAGTTGTTTATATTATAACTATTGATATTCAGATGTAAAGATACACGGCGTCGAGGAAGATAGGCATTGTCGCCTGCCAGGACAACAGGTGCAAAACATGCGCCTGAGGATATTTATGCCAATCGCTATTTATGATTCGACCGCTTTGATATGGAAGCTTTCTGCGGTTTTCATGAAATCAATTTGAAAATTTAAAGGTGCCTTTTTTATGGGTAAAGTAATCTGGATGAAATTATATCGATGATTTTTCTGGAAGTGTATTCTCCCGTGTCGGCCAGGGCGTCAACGGGGAGGAAGGATAGGGCATTATTGGAAAAAAGACACGTCGCGGAAGCGGGGAAATCATCATCGGCACGGTAAAAAATATAATTTAATTGAACTTTAGGGAAGGGGCGGACCACAAAAGAAAAATCGCCACCCTCACTGCCGGTGCCGGTCTCTCCGTTCAGTATTTCGAATATCAGATCCCGGTTATCTTCAATCTTATCAATATGAGGTATTAAAATTTGTTCGGTGTGGCTGGCAAATGCCCCCGCATAGGGCATACTGTTGGGGATTTCTCTATATGCCTTGAAGGGAGTCGGAATGCATGGCTCCGCTTTGGCATGCAGGGCATACAAAGATATCAATATGCCGATCACACCGCTTTCTGTTTTATCGCCGACCGTAATTCCACCCGATCCGATGCGGCAGGTAGATCCGAATGCTTTAAATATTAACTGTTCGTTCTGATATTTTCCGGGCAGCAGCTGCGCCAGATGATCGGGCCTATTTTTATAAAGCCGAGCCAGATTGTCTTTAATGATTTTTCCATAATTGTCCATTTTTTAATTAATCCGCCCTGAAAACAACATTTTCAAAAAAAATCCCGCGGCTGCAAGAAGCGTCACGGGATTTTAAAATCCTAACAAGATAATCTTTACTTTTTATCCTCTTCTTTCACCTCTTCAAAATCCGCATCGACGACATCTTCGTCCGGGGCTGCACCACCGGGTTGTTCGGCAGATTCTGCTCCGGGATCTGCCTGTTGCCCGGCGGCGGAAGCCTGCTGGTACATGGCTTCTGCCAGTTTGTGTGAAACATTGGTCAACTCTTCACTGAGCCGTTTTATCTCTTCTGTGTCTTCGCCTTCAATGGCTGTTTTCAGAGCGGCGGATGCTGCTTCAACCTTGCTTTTGGTTTCATCGTCGACTTTGTCGCCCAACTCTTTGATAGATTTTTCAGTTGAATAGATAAGGGCGTCTGCCTGATTGCGAGCTTCAACCAGTTCCCGTTTCTTTTTATCCTCATCAGCGTTCATTTCGGCGTCTTTTATCAGTTGGTCGATTTCTTCCTTGGACAAGCCGGAGGATGCGGTTATCTGTATCGACTGTTCCTTGCCGGTGGCTTGATCCTTGGCGGAAACATTCACGATTCCGTTGGCGTCAATGTCGAAGGTCACCTCAATCTGAGGTATCCCCCGGGGAGCCGGCGGAATGCCGACCAGTTCGAATCGGCCCAGGGTTTTATTGTAGGCGGCCATCTCGCGTTCGCCCTGCAGTACATGAATAGATACAGCCGGTTGATTGTCGGCTGCCGTTGAAAAGGTCTGGCTCTTTTTAGTCGGAATCGTGGTGTTCTTTTCGATCAACCTGGTCATGACACCGCCGAGGGTTTCAATTCCCAGAGACAACGGCGTGACATCGAGCAAAAGAACATCTTTAACATCGCCTTTCAATACACCGCCCTGAATGGCGGCGCCCAGGGCAACAACTTCATCCGGATTTACACCCCGGTGGGGCTCTTTGTCAAAAATCTTTTTGACGCGTTCCTGAACTGCAGGCATGCGGGTCATGCCGCCGACCAGAATAACCTCATTGATTTCCCCGGTTGATAATCCGGAGTCTTTGAGCGCTGCCCGGCAGGGTTTTTCCAGATTGTCCAGCAATTCGCTTACCAGAGACTCAAGCTTGGCCCGGGTGATTTTAATGTTGAGATGTTTGGGGCCACTGGCATCGGCGGTAATGAATGGAAGATTGACATCGGTTTCCATCGAAGATGAAAGCTCCATTTTGGCTTTTTCAGCGGCTTCCTTCAAACGCTGCAGCGCCATTTTGTCGCTTCTTAGATCAATCCCCTGGTCCTTATTAAATTCATCGGCCAGATAATCGATTAGCCGCAGGTCGAAGTCTTCACCACCGAGATGGGTATCGCCATTGGTGGCTTTAACTTCAAAGACACCTTCTCCGATTTCAAGAATTGAAATATCAAAGGTGCCTCCCCCGAGATCGAAAACGGCGATCTTCTCTTCCTTTTTTTTGTCCAGTCCATAAGCCAGGGACGCAGCCGTGGGCTCATTTATGATTCTTAAAACATTCAGCCCCGCTATTTTGCCGGCATCCTTGGTCGCCTGACGCTGACTGTCATCAAAATATGCCGGAACGGTGATGACCGCATCCGTTACTTTCTCACCAAGATATTGCTCGGCCGTGTTTTTAATGTTGGCCAGAATAAAAGAGGATACCTCCGCGGAACTGTATTGTTTGCCTTTTATTTTGATGCGAACGTCACCGTTGCTGGCCTGTTCAATTATAAATGGGAGAATTTTTATATCATTCTGCACCTCCTTGGATGCGTATTTGCGGCCAATCAGCCTTTTAACGCCAAACACCGTGTTTTCAGGGTTGGTGATGGCCTGGCGTTTTGCTATTTGGCCTACCAATCTCTCACCACCATCGTTAATTGCCACGATAGAAGGCGTTGTCCGTCCACCCTCCGGATTCGTGATTACCGTTGCGTCGGGACCTTCCATAACAGCAACGCATGAATTCGTGGTACCGAGATCGATTCCGATTACCTTTGACATGTCTCTTCCCTCCTTAAACTTTATATCAACTAAAATTTATCCCTCGAGGCGATTTCAAAACATCCCAATTTATATATTCTCTGCGTCAGACTGACTGACGTTGCTGATCATTCACAAATTGAAACGTTTTGAAACAGCCTCTTTATTAATTGTTAAATCCTCATCTTACCTTAAGATTTGGTGTCGTCCTTCTTTTCTTTGGAGCTGGCGACCACTACCATCGAGGGCCGCAGCAGTCGGTCATGAATTAAATAGCCTTTCTGCAGTTCATTGATAACCGTATTCGCAGGATACTCATCGGTTGCTTCCTGCATGACTGCTTCATGGAACGTCGGATCAAATGGCTGGCCTTTGGCGCTGATGGGTTTGACACTAAATTTTTCAAAGACCTTTAATATTTCTTTGTGCGTCATTTCCAGACCATCCAGCAGCCCTTTGTCGATATTCTTATGACCATTGGTTGAGTTCATGGCCAATTCCAGATTATCCACTACCGAAAGCATCTCTTTTATCAAGGACTGGTTGGAAAACTTGCGAAACTCTTCCATGTCCCGGGAGGCGCGCTTTTTATAGTTATCGAACTCGGCCGAAACCCTCAAAAGGCGGTCGTAATTTTCCTGGGCTTCCTGTTCTTTTAACTTAAGCTTTTCTGCCAGATCCTCCAGCGGGTCATCAACCTGATTTTCAGCCGCCTTCTCAGAATCACGTTTAAAGTCTTGCTTATTATTATCGACGGCTTCAGCGGCCTTCACATTTTTTTTGGCCTCCTCAGAGTCAGTTTGAATTTTAATTTCCTTTTTAGCTGACATTGCTAGAAATATTCTCCCGGTCATATGAGGTTGTAATAGTTGATTTGAAAAATAAGACCAGTTGAAACGTTGTCAAGGTGGTAATAGCAAGGTTTTATAGGAAAAATTGGGTGGTTATCACTCAGATGCTATCCGCAGTTCATGTTCTGAACTTCAGTCGGTTCCTGGATACTCGATGCTGGATACTCGATGCTGGATGCCGGTAGGTATCAGGTATGGGGTATAAGGTTTAAGGTATAGGGGGGAAAAAACGGTGCCAGATAAAAATGCGGGGTAGTCGGTACAGGGCATACGGTGCACGGCAATGGAATTCTGTCCTATGAATACAGGTGATGGGTTCTGGATATTGGATGCCTGATGTCGGATGCTGGTTCCGGTTGCTGGGCGATGGATTTGGTTGATTGGAATGATGGGTCCGGGCGGGTACGGTAAACGGCAGACGGTGAAAGGTTGAAGCCTCAGTACTAAAGATACCGGGCATAAGATTGAGGGCTCAGGAAAGACGGCAAAGGGCATGGCACATAACGATTAAAAAAGGAGGGATCAGCTCAAAACCGAACTCTGCAATCAAACGCCTCGGTCCTCAATCCCAGGGCTTCTTGCATTTTTCATCACGCAATGCCCGTTGCTCTAGGCGCGATCATTCCGCAATCGAATAATTCCGACTTCCGCATTCCACCTTCCGAATTCAAAAGAGTGGTTGTGCACCCACCTTCGAACCTTTTTTGGGAAACCCGGACCATTATGCAGACCGGGATCAATCCACGACACAGACTGCATCACTTATCGCTGCTTCCTTCCGGATCTGACGAGGTTCGCGACCGTCTGTTGCGAGGTGTCCGATCAAAATGGTTCAGGTTATCCAAGTATAAGGCCCTTGGGCGGGAGTTCAGCCCCGCGTAAAGCGGATTTCGGGAAAAGGGCACCGCTAGCTCCCCACCTAGCACAACCAGTGACTAAAATACGTCATAATAAGTTTTTTGCAAGAAAAATATTATGGGTCCAAAGGTTCAGGGTTCACAGGTTTATGGGCAGTTGACTTGGGGATGCTCATTCAGGTATTCTTGTATATCTATTATGGAATTTTGGTGACCTTTTACTTTCAGGTGTATAATCCAAAATCAATCCGACTTAAATGAAGTTTGGGTGAATTTTATGGGGACCGGCAAAGACAGATCAAAAAGCAAGATTGAAAAAAAGATCCTCAGAACTGTCAAGCAAACTATTGCAACCCACCGAATGTTGGCGGCGGACGATTCTGTCTTGATCGCTGTTTCCGGAGGGCCGGATTCCGTTACTCTGGCGCATGTAATGCACACCCTGAACGAAGAACACCCGCGTCGATCGGCGATTGCTCATCTGAATCACTGCCTGCGCCAGAAAGATTCGGACCGTGATGCAGAATTCGTGGCTGAACTTGCCCGGCGACTCAATTTGCCTTGTTACATTGAAAAAAAAGATGTGCGCCATTTTCAGCGAAGTGCTCACCTTTCCCTGGAGGAAGCAGCGCGCAAGATGCGCTATGGATTTTTTGAGGAAATTTCCGCCCGAAACGGCTTTAATAAAATCGCCATTGGGCACCACAGCAATGACAACGCCGAACTGGTGCTCATGAATTTGCTGCGCGGAAGCGGACCGCTAGGCCTGTCCGGAATTGCTCCGGTCCGGGGCGGTAAAATCGTTCGTCCGTTAATTCAGCTTAAACGATCTGAGATAATTGATTATATTGCTGAAAAAAAATTGCTTTTTGTTACCGATGCATCCAATACAGATCTGTCCTTTCGGCGCAATCGGATTCGGCATCAGTTAATACCCGAGTTGGAAAAAGCATATAATCCCGCGATCATTGAAGCCCTTAACCGGCTTGCAACCATTATGCGGGCAGAGGATCAATGGCTTGAGAACATTCTCAGCAAAGACTTTAACAAATGTATCTCAGTCAAGGGCCCCGACGCCGTCAGCATAGATTTAGGTCGGTTGGAACGGTTGGCCGCTTCAGCTAAAAGACGGATTATTAGAAGGGCGATTCTGTCAGTTAAAATGGATCTGCGGCGCATCACCCTGGCGCATATTGATGCTGTGCTGAACCTGATTGACAAAAGCCCCGCTGCGGGTTGCCTGAATTTGCCCGATGGAATTCGAGTTAGATTGAGGTCAGCAGATCTGACGATCAACAACCGTAAAAGCGACGCTTCGGTTAGCTGCGACGGATCCGATGGATCGGCTGTGATTGATTATCAGTATACGATTGCCCCTCCGGGCGCTTTATTCATCCAGGAAGCCCGCGCAACTATCAAACTCGCCGAACTTGGAGCCGATGATCTGCCCGATTTTAACACTATCGGAAAAAACCTGGCATTTTTTGATATGGATCGTCTGCAGTTTCCGCTGGTAGTACGCAATCCTCGACCGGGCGACCGGTTCTCTCCTTTGGGCGTAAACGGCACCCAAAAGGTTAAGAAATATTTTATTGACAATAAAATTCCCCGGCCTCAGCGCCGATTATGCCCTCTGCTCTTAAACGCTGGTAAAATTATCTGGCTCGCCGGTCACCGGATTGACAATTGTGTTAAAGTAGTTTCAGCAACCCGGCGCATCCTCAAAGCCGAACTTTTGCTTGCTTAATGCGCTATAATGATTAGATTTGCTTATAATCAAGAGTCGGCTAACTTGATACTTGATATTTTATCCAAGATACAGGATACTTACATTAAGTATTGAATATCGCCGATTGAATAGTGAATATTCAAGGTTCGCCTTTGACGGATCAGTTCTGTTTTTTATTAAAGCGATGGAGCGTAGCGACTGCCATAAATATTCATTATTCAATATACAATATTCAACAATTTCAGCCCGGGAGGTAATCACATTTGAATCCGTTTTATAAAAATTTGGCCCTATGGTTGGTCATCACGTTGATGATGGTCATGCTTTACAATCTTTTCAGTCAGCAGCACATGGCGGAAACCAGCATCAGCTATACCGAATTTTTGGATATGGTAGACAATGAGCGTGTTTCCGAGGTGGTGATCCAGGGTCAGGAACTGCTCGTTACGGATACCGCTCGTAACCGTTTCAAAATCTACGCCCCTCCGGACAACGATCTCATCAACATTATGCGAAAAAAAGGTGTTACGATCAGCGCGAAACCTCCTGCGGAGAATCCCTGGTATATGTCAGTGCTGGTCTCATGGTTTCCGATGCTGGTGCTAATTGGCGTCTGGATATTTTTCATGCGGCAGATGCAAGCCGGCGGCGGTAAAGCATTGTCGTTCGGTAAAAGCCGGGCCCGGCTGAATACCGACCAATCCGAAAAAGTCACCTTTGAAGACGTGGCCGGCATCGACGAGGCCAAAGAAGAACTGGGAGAAATTGTCGAGTTTCTCAGAGATCCCAAGAAATTTACCCGGCTGGGCGGCCGGATCCCCAAAGGCGTACTTTTGATGGGCCCGCCGGGAACCGGGAAAACCCTTCTGGGACGGGCAATCGCCGGGGAGGCCGGTGTGCCGTTTTTCAGCATCAGCGGGTCGGATTTCGTTGAAATGTTTGTCGGTGTGGGGGCATCGCGGGTACGGGACCTGTTTGTTCAAGGCAAGAAAAACGCACCCTGTATTATTTTCATCGATGAGATCGATGCCGTCGGCCGCCATCGCGGTGCCGGTCTGGGGGGCGGTCATGATGAACGAGAGCAGACGCTTAATCAGCTACTGGTCGAAATGGACGGATTCGAATCCAATGAAGGTGTTATTCTGATATCGGCCACCAACCGGCCGGATGTGCTGGATCCGGCTTTGCTGCGTCCCGGGCGGTTTGATCGGCAGGTTGTGGTTTCCATGCCGGACATCAAAGGCCGTGAAAAAATTCTTAAGGTACACATGAAAAAAACACCTATCGGTCCGGATGTAAATCCGCATATTCTGGCCAAAGGGACTCCCGGTTTTTCCGGGGCTGATCTGGAGAACCTCGTAAATGAGGCGGCATTGCTGGCGGCCAAACGCGACAAAGAAAAGATTGAGATGATCGACTTTGACGAGTCAAAAGACAAAGTCTACATGGGACTGGAGCGCAAATCCAAGGTGATCAAGGAAGAAGATCGCAAAGTTACCGCCTACCATGAAGGCGGACATGCGCTGGTGGCCCGCTTTTTGCCCGGTACCGATACCGTCAACAAGATCACCATTGTGCCAAGAGGGCGCGCTGCCGGCATCACCTGGTTTTTGCCCGAAGAGCGTGATTTCAGATTCAAGGACCAGCTTGAAAGCGAGCTGGCGGTGGCCTTCGGTGGCCGGGTGGCAGAGGATATTGTTTTTAACCGCATCAGCACCGGGGCTGCCAATGATATCAAACAGGCCACCGACCTGGCCCAGACGATGATCAGAAACTGGGGTATGAGTGAGGAGCTAGGCCCGCTGGCATATGGCAAAGGTGAAGAGCAGGTGTTTCTGGGACGGGAAATCTCCCAGCACAGGGATTATTCGGAAGCCACCGCGCAAAAGATTGACGATGAGATAAACAAACTGATCAAGGATGCCTATCAATGTGCCACGGATGTCTTAAAGGAAAATATGGACGTTCTGCACAAACTGGCCGAAGAATTGCTCGAAAAAGAAACCGTTATGGGCCAAGAACTGGATGAACTGATTACAGCCTTAAGACCCGGCATCAAACTTCATACTCATGAACCTGACGACCCGGACCCGGAGACACAGGCCGCTTCCAAACCGACCTGACCTGATGCATGCCCGCAAAACATATCATTTGTCATGGTTAGACCACACCCTGGAGCTTGGACGGCAAACCTGCATCATGGGCGTCGTCAATGTAACACCGGATTCTTTCTCGGACGGCGGTAAATTTTTCGATTGCGATACCGCCGTGGCCCAGGGTGTTAAACTGGCGGCCGACGGTGCTGCCATCATCGATATCGGTGGTGAATCCACGCGGCCATTTTCAGATCCGGTATCTGTTGCAGAAGAAATTCGCCGGGTCGTGCCGGTGATCGAAAAGCTTTCCCAACGCATTTCTACCCCAATATCCATTGATACGACCAAAGCCGAAGTTGCCCGGCGGGCCCTTGACGCCGGGGCCTCGATCATCAACGATGTCGCCGCCCTGCGCTTTGATCCCGGGCTTGCAGCGGTTGCCGTCGAATATGACACTCCCGTGATTCTGATGCATATGCTGGGAGACCCGAAGAGCATGCAGCAGTCACCCCACTATGATAACCTGATTCAGGAAATCCTAAACTTTCTGGCAGATGCTGCCAAAAGGGCTGGGAGTCTGGGGATTTCTCCGGATAAAATAATTCTGGATCCCGGAATCGGGTTCGGTAAAACGGTGGAACATAATCTTATGCTGATCAAGCATCTGCCGGCCTTCAAATCTTTAGATACCCCGATTCTGATCGGTGCTTCCCGCAAATCCTTCATTCGCAAAATCTTAAAAGAAACCCAGGAAACGGATATACTGCCGGATTTACCCCTCGTCGAGACCGGGTCCCAGGCTGCCGTAGCCGCCGCCATCTTAAACGGCGCCCACATCGTAAGGGTGCATGATGCCGCTGGAACCCTGGCAACGGTTAAAATTGTTGATGCGATTGTGAATTCAGATGATAGATGACAGAAAATAGATGTCAGATGACAGAAGACGGAAGACAGATGACAGAAGATCGAAAAAAGACGATTCTCTCGCCCACTTCGTTCGAGTCCGCAGAGCTAACAGAGAATAAAATACTCGGTGTGCTCTGCCAGCTTTGTGAGAGACTTTAAGAAAAGTGGTTATCGGGTGGAGGCGGGTTTCGGATTGATTTAGTAAAATATACTGTAAGGCCGTTCTAATCCAGTTGCAGGGTCTTTTCCAGTTTGGCAATCTCGGCTTCGATAATCTGCTTTTCCGTCGAGCTCAATGTTTCTTCAATCAGGCGCTTTTTCAAACCGAGCAGGCGCATCTCTTCACGGTAGTCACTGCAGGTATATTTTTTCTTTTGCATCATATTAGGCAGGGCGTTTTGGGGGCGACTGGAATCCAGCGGGTCCCTATATACGGCCGGATTCCTTGAGGGTTTCCATCCAGACGCGATAAAATATTTCGGTATCCGTAATGCCGCGGCTTAATATTTTGCCGATATCTTCTATGTTTTTGATGTTGATGATTAGATTGACGCTGGCGTGAAATGCCATCATGTTATCCATCGTGCGATATCGGCTGCTGATCATGGCAACAAATATTTTGCGGCGGACCGCCATTGACAGACGTTCCAGATAAATCAGAACCCCGTTAGAGTCGGGATTTTTCGTATCAAAACTTTCATTGATGACGATCAGATCATACACGTGGTAGCGCATTCGTTTGAGGGCATCCCTCGCATTTTCCGAGATTGTGATTTGATAATCCATCAAGTTAAGGGCATTTTGGATGGTACTGCTGGCCAGGGGATTTGGTTCGCACAGCAGGGCCGTCAGGCCTTCTTCTTCAATAAAATCGAATGGCTTGTCAGAGGCATCATAGCTGTCGTTTTCATTTGATTGTTCAAAGGCGAGAATACCCGCGCCGGTTTTCTTGGCCGGATCTATCGTAATCCGAACCTTGCATTTAGGGCAGGGTAAATTGCTCACCCGGCCGATGGGAATTTTTTCATCGGGGATCCGGAATTTACTCGAACAGCTACTGCATGTGATGTCCATAAGTACCTTTAGATGGCCTTGTTGTAAGTGCGATCAATTTCCAGTTTTTCGATACTGGAGGTGGTTTCGCCCCGCGAACTTTTGATGGCGTCGATACCGCGACCCACAATTCCCCTCTGGGAAGCATAGGTCATGGCAGTTTGCTGGGTGATCTGGCCTGCCTCAAATAACCCGACAAGATGCTGATCAAAGGTAGTCATCCCAAAGGCATTGCTGGATTCCATGATATCGTAAAATGTTTTTCCTTCGGATTCACCGTGCAGAATTGTATCCTGGATCCGCATATTGGTTCCCAGGATTTCGAAAGTGGCGACCCGGCCGCCACCGATCTTCGGTAATAATCGCTGACACACGATCCAACGCACCGAATCTGCAAGTCGAATCCGTATCTGGCGTTCATCTTCGTTGGGGAACATGCCGATGATACGGTTGATCGTAGAGCCGGCATCGACGGTATGCAAAGTGGTTAGCACCAGATGGCCGGTTTCAGCAGCACTGAGTCCGATTTCGACTGTTTCCCTGTCACGCATTTCACCGACCAGTATCACTTTGGGTGCTTGCCGCAGAGCCGCTCGCAGACCGTTGGCGTAGAGGTTAAAATCCAGTCCGAGTTCGCGCTGGTTAAAGGTCGATTTTTTATGGGGATGCTGATATTCCACCGGATCTTCAAGGGTGATGATGTGAACGGATTTGGTTTCGTTGATCTGGTCCAAAATTGCAGCCAGCGACGTAGTTTTACCGGAACCGGTGGCGCCGGTGACAAAGACGAGGCCGTTTATCTCCTTGGCAATCTGGTACATGGCTTTTGGCAAACCCCGTTCATCGATGGTCGGAATCTTAGACTCAAGCTTACGCAAAACGATGGAAATGTTGGCGCCTTGGGAGAATATATTGATCCTGAAGCGGGCTTTACCGGGCAAGCTGTATGAAAGGTCGCAGGATCCCGTTGTCATCAGTGCTTTCGTCAATCGACGGTCCTGGTTGATGAGATTCAAGGCCAGTATTTCAGTCTGAAAAGGAGTCAGCGCTTTAAAACTGGGTTTGATTTCAACGGGGATCAGCTCTCCCGCGCTCTCAACCTGCATGGGTTTTCCGACCGTAAAATTCAGATCGGAAACATCCCGATGAAAATCAAGCATTCTTACCAGAATATGATCGATTTCCTGTTTTTTCATAATTTCACGCTAGGCTTCCGTAAAATCAGCCGGCGGTGCGGTGAGCAGGGGGCGGAAGCGGCTCTTCTCATTTGCTTTGGCGTAACCTTCTTCGGCACTGATCATTCCTTTTTTGTAAAGATCCATGATGGAATCATCCAGTAGAACCATGCCGTACTTTTTACCGGTTTGGATCATGGAAGGAATCTGATGCGTTTTGCCTTCCCGGATCAGGTTCCTGACCGCCGGGCTGGCGATCAGGATTTCCAGCGCAACCACTCTGCCTTTGCGATCAATGCGTTTAAAAAGGGTCTGGGCGATAACGGCCCGCAGCCCATCGGCAAGGGTTGAGCGAATGAGCGGTTGCTCATGGGATGGAAAAACTTCAATCACCCGGTCGACCGTCTTGTAGGCACTGGATGTATGCAGGGTGGAAAATACCAGGTGGCCGGTGGATGCCGCTTCCACAGCCAGCGAAATCGTTTCGAGATCCCGCATTTCTCCCACCAGAATGATATCCGGGTCTTCGCGCAGGGCGCCGCGCAGCGCTGTTGAGAATGATTCTGTATGTACTCCCACCTCGCGATGATTGACAATGCAACCCTGACTTGTATGCACAAATTCGATCGGGTCTTCGACCGTGATAATGTGATCTTTGCGTGCCCGGTTGGAGACATCGACAATCGCCGCCAGCGTAGTAGATTTTCCGCTTCCGGTAGGCCCGGTAACCAGAACCAGCCCACGCGGCAGCGAGGCCAGTTTTGACACCACCGCCGGAAGACCAAGCTGTTCGGCAGTCATGATGGCACTGGGGATTTCTCTAAAAACAGCTCCTACACCATTTTTCTGCATAAAAAAATTGGCGCGATATCTGGCCAGTCCGGGTATCTCGTAACCAAAATCAATATCGCCGGTTTCTTCGAATGTTTTAATTTTCTGTTCCGGAGCAATTTCGTAAAGCATGCCCCTTAAATCATCGTTATCCAGAACTTTATATTTAACACGCTCAATATCTCCCCGGATTCTAAGGGCCGGGGGGGAGCCTGCCGCCAGATGCAGATCGGAAGCTCCCTGTTCGTTCATTAGTTTAAAAAATGCATCAATTTTTGCCATTCAAAACCCCTGCTTTGACACAAATAGTCGCTTTGAAAAAAATTACCACGGAATTACAGGGATTATCACAGAATTGAAAAAACGATCGCAATAATAATAGCTACAATCAGGCTAACTTATTCGCTTGATCCGGCGAATACGCCTTCGGCCGGTAAACTGATTGAGCGCAATTTTCGCTGTGCTAATCCGGGTCCTTTCGTGGCTAATTGTGACGATGGACGTCATGGGGCTTCGGAAATAAATGAATCAATCCGCCACGGCGGGCTTGTGATTTGGCCCGCCTTCGGCGTTGCGCCAATATCCGGCGCGATCCCCGGTATTTTTTTGTTTCCGCGCCCCTTGCCCTACTTCGCTTGTTTCAATACTTTCAGCTTGGCATCCTCCTCATCCATTTCTTTGGTGCCCTCTTTACTGATTTCAAGTAGTTTGCTGTGAGCCTCGATAATCGAGCTGATCTGCACTTCGATTTGCATGCGCTGTCGTTTCAATTCCGATATATCCTCATGCAATTGTGCAAGTCGGTTATGGGCTTTGTTCAATATCTTTTCAGCCTTGACTTCGGATTCTGCGATAATCAACTCAGCTGATTTACGGGCATTGTCTTTCATTTGGTCCAGGACTTTTTGAGAATTCAGCAGGGCCCGTTTAAAAGTTTCTTCGCGTTTGCGATAGCCCTGAATTTCCAGTTCAAGTCGCCGAACCTCTTCCTGCAAATCCTTGTGGGTTCTTTGCAGCCCTTCAAAGGCGTTTGCCAGCTGCTCGAGAAATGCGTCGACTTCCCGGATATCAAACCCACGAAATTTGGTTTTAAACTTCTGCTGCTGTATATCAAGGGGAGTAAGGTTCATTGGGTCACCTGCCTTTCTGTTTAACGCAACGATCGGGCCAGTTCAATTAAGCTTGCCACAACGAATCGTTGCAGAAAGATCACAGCCAAAAGAACGATGATCGGAGAAAAATCAATACCGCCAAAGTTCAGCGGGATTCTCCTTCGAATCTGGTAAAGTACGGGCTCGGTCACATTGTGAATAAAGCGGACGATCGGATTATATGGATCCGGATTAACCCATGACAGAATCGCACGGGCGATTACAATCCACATGAAAATGTTGAGTACCCATCTTAGAACTTCGGCAACGGCGGCTAATAAATTACTGATGACAAACATTCAGGACCAACCTTTTTTCTTAACTTATCAAGAATTAAAATCAGGATTAACTGAACTTCAAACGTATAATTAAACTAAATTATATTCTTGTCGATAAGTCAAGGAATTTCATGAGAAATCAAAGGGTAAGCCCCGCTGAATAAACCGCTGTCCCCCCAGGATCGACGTCAAACAACTTTCCCCGGTCAACACGTATTCATTTTTGCCCGATATGTTTACCTCCCCAAAATATTTACAATACAAGGCCTATATCGGCCGGAAAGGTCTGAAACTTAAACAGAACTTGACCCGTTTGAACGATAAGCATCGATCAATCTTATCCAGTAACATGCAAGGCCGTTAATTGATTAAACAATGTTAATAATATCACTTCCTTTGGTAGATTGCAAATGTGGGGAAAGCCTGAAATGAAGATTGAAGATTGCGAATTGATCCGCCGGCGGCGGAGTGGATGTCGCTTCGCTCTGGCCATTTTAAAATCGAGAGAATACCTTAAATATTCAATATTCAATCGAAAATATTCAATTGTTAGATGATCGTAGATCTCCCAATACAATTTATATGCCATAGCGGGGACCGAATCTACAAACAAGGCCTCAACCTCCTGCGATCATCGGAATTAAAAAAACCTCCGAGTCATCCGGGATGGCTGTTTTGTCAAAGTTGGGCCGCGAGACATACTTTTCATTTATGCGTACCACGGCATAGGGATGGGGATCATTGAGTTCGCTGAGCAAGTCGCTGATGGTCATCCCCTCATGCCAGGTGACTGTTTTGTCAGAGACCTTTATCACTACTGGACTCCGTGGGCCTTGAGAAGTTCCAGTACCTCCGGGAAATCGATGCCGAGGCTTTTCACCTTTTCAACCGTGGGGATACCGTCGTTCGTCCATCCCCGGCGCTGATAAACGGCATCTTTGAGCTTCTCGTACTGGGCCTGCCTGTATTCGCGCAAAATGCCCAATTTTTCGGCAGTGGTCTTACCGGTGGTAGCCACATTGCATTTTTCCTGCAGCTGCGTGTCATAGCGTTCAGTTCTGGACTCGTATTCCAGCTCGGTTACCGGTCCCACAGCCCGGTAGGGCAAAGCGTCATGTTGCCGGCGGCCAAAACCCATTTTTAAATTAAAAATCCGCTGAAAATTGTAGACGGCTTCACTCATTTTTACCAAGTCCTCGGGGGCGGCCGGTCGACCGGTCACCGCGCTGAAATAATCGGTGTACCATTTGACGTGTTTCATCACTTTGGCCGGTTCCTTTGTGTCTTTGTTGTCTTCGGGCACGATGTCGTTCCAGGGCAGCTTGCACAGGCCGCAGAGGCTGAACCAGGTGCGAAACATGGGGAACCAGTGCAGCGCTTCGGCCTTTTGTTCAAAGGTCGGCATAAAGTTATGCACCATGTCCAGGAATATCAGCCAGGCTTCATCATGCTGGGGTCCTTTGAGCGCCAGACCATATCCGCCCTGCTGGGCCAGGGACTCTTTGGTCATGTATTCCGAAAATTCCAGGCCTTTGGCTTCCATGCCGATATCCGCCATGACAGCCGGATCGGCTGCATAGTCTCTGGCGAATATTTCTTTCATTTTGCGAACCCCCTGGCCGATGATATGGCCAAAGCCTTCGCCGGCGGCCATTTGGTGAACCAGCTGCAGGGCACTCAGGCGATTGCCAAAGCTTAAATCCATACCGCCGGTGTGGGTTTCATTAATCAGCCCCAATTCAAAACATTCCATGGCAAAGGCGATTGACGTGCCCACCGAGATGGTATCCAGGCCGTAGGCGTCACAGTAGAAATTTAATTCCACGACGGTGCTCGGATCGAAAATGCCCAGGTTGGAGCCGCAACCGGCAATGGTTTCATATTCGGGTCCGTCCACAAATACTTTCCGGCCACTAAAAGGCCCGGTAAACGGTACGAAATCTTTGATCCCGTGGGAGCAGGCGACCGTGCAGCCCATCCAGCAACCGTCAAAGCCAGGATCAAAAAGCAGGCGATAGACCTGCTGGCCCAAATTGGGAGCCTGCGGATGCGAACCGTAACGAAAATTGTGGGTCGGCAGCAAATCATGGTCATTCATAATGGTGACCAGGTGGGTGGTTCCGATGCGTGCCATCTCGTTTTGTTTGGGGTCCAGTTCGACAATTTCGCGGGAGTAGGATTTGGCAACATCTTTTAAGGCGGTTTTATCCGCAGGTTTATTCGTATCGGCGGTTACCGAATCCCATCGCACAACCAGCGCTTTGATGCCTTTGTCAGCAAATACGGTGCCGATGCCGCCGCGTCCGGCCTGTTTGTAACGGGCGCGTTTGCGCTTGACGTCGTACCAGGTAAAGTTCAAACAGCCGATCAACGAATTTTTCGCTCCCGGTCCGGCCGAAACAACGGAAATGCTGCGTGGTTTGCCGGCGGCAAAATGTTCGGTCAGCCGGGTCGACAGATCATAAGCATTTTCGGGCAGGCCGGAGGCCGATAATATTTGAACCTGTTGTTGAATACCGTCAATAAAAATCACGGTGTCTTCGGATGCCTTGCCCTGGATCTCCATGGCGTCAAAGCCGGAAAATTTCAAGTACGGACCGAAATATCCACCGACATTGGAGTCTATTGCCGCGCCTGTCAGGGGCGAAAGGGTGCTGACAATGCTCTTGCCCGAACCCGGATAAATGGGGGTGCCTCCCATCGGGCCTGACGCGATACAAACGGTATTCTGGGGATCATTCCAATGCGTGGTCGGCTCTACCGCATTCCAGAGCAGCCAAAGATCATAGCCTTTGCCACCGATGAACACCTTTTTGGTTTTCTGATCCACCGGCTTAATGGCAATGGCCGGCTCGGAAACATTCACATACAGCGTTTGATCTACGTATCCTTTGTCAACTTCGGGCCGTTTGTATTCCAGGGTTTTGATTATTTTCAAATCATAATCGGGCATGTCGTAACTCCTTTAGGCAATTGTCTGTAAAAAATTAAATTGATGATCAACAACAATTTCTTGTCGATGCTAATATTGTAGCGTTTTGACTTCCATAGCCGATTCGCAATGCCGGATGCGGGATACTGGATGCTGGATACTCGATACTGGATGCTGGATACTGGATACTGGATGCTGGATAATCGATACTGGATACTGGATACTGGATGCTGGATGCTTGTTGCTGGTTACCGGCCGTTTATTATCAATGTTAACCCCGTTATATATTACCCTTCATATTTGTAATCAAGCATCAATTAATCAGATGACAGACAACAGAGGTCAAAGTATGTCTCCTGCGCCGAATACCCCGCATTATTATCTGGCACCGTTCTTTCCCCCCTGTACCTTAAACCTTATACCCTATACCTGATACCTTCCAGCATCCAGTATCCAGCATCCAGTATCCAGTATCGAGCAACCAGCATCCAGTATCGAGTATCGAGCATCCAGTATCCAGCATCCAGCATCCAGTATCCAGTATCGAGCATCCAGCATCCAGTATCGAGCATCCAGCATCCAGTATCGAGCATCCAGCATCCAGTATCGAGTATCGAGCAACCAGCATCCAGCATCCAGCATCCAGTATCCAGCATCCAGTATCGAGCATCCAGCATCCAGTATCGAGCAACCAGCATCCAGCATCCAGTATCCAGCATCCAGTATCGAGCATCCAGCATCGAGCAACCAGCCCCCTACTTCAGCGCCTCATCCCTTTCAAAATTTCGGTACGGAGAAAATTCATCCAGGATAATCGCGTCTTCTGCCGTTGTCTGTCCGGCGACCAGGCGGGCTGCGAGTTCTGCCACCCCGGGTGCCAGCATCAGCCCCTGGCCACACATGCCGGTGGTGTGCAGCAGGCCTTTTACCTCCCGGTTCCAGCCTACCAGGGGCGCACCGTCCGGCGTCATCGGATATAGACCGCGCCATGTACGGCGCACCCGCAGGCTTTTTAAGCGGGGCAGCAGCCGAACCATGCGCGCACAGACCTGAGGTAAAAATACCGAGGTCTCGCGTTTGTCTTTCCCGATAATCGGTGGATCAGGGGTAATACAGAATATGACCTGACCCTGTTTGTTCTGGTAAAAGTAATAGCTTTTTGAACCCGGTGCCGGCCGAATATCGACTACCATGCAATGGAAAAACGGCTGCACCGGTTCGGTGATGGCGCCCTCATGTGAATCGGGCACAATCGGCAGGTCCACTTTGGCGGTATGGCACAGTTCCGGTGAGATTGGACCGGCTGCATCAATTACCACATCAGTGCTGTAGCGGTTCTTGTCGGTGGCCACCCCCACGATCTTGCCTTTGTGACAGATAATTTCGGTGATGTTTTCCTTGAAACGAAATTCTGCTCCCAACTCCAGCGCCCGGCGGTAAAAGGCATTGATCGAAAGCAGGGGAGAAATGGAACCGTCGTCGGGCGACACGGTGCCGCCGCGTATACCCTCGGCATTGATTCCCGGAATCAGCGCCTTAATTTCCTGCGGACCGGCCCAATCAATATTCAAGCCGTGCTGTTTTTGAGCCGGCAGCAATCCTGTCAACAGTTTTTCATCTTTTATCCGGTATACCGGATAAACATAACCGCCCTGCAGCCATTCGATGTTATCGCCCTGCAGCTGCTGCCAGGTGGAAAATATTTCAATCGAACGGCGGCAGATGAGTATTTTCCCGGGAGTGGAGTGGGTGGCTCTGATCCCGCCGATGGCGTGCTTATTTTCTCCCTGGCCGGGAGACGGGTGCTTATCAATAACCAGTGGCTTAAAGCCGAGCTCAGCCAGAGACATGGCCGTGGGAACCCCTACGGATCCGGCACCGGCGATGATTACATCATATGCCAATTTAAGAATTCTCCTTAAATTTTGTGCCCTAAAATTGCTTTGAAGTTTGACACATATAAGAAAATACAAATCACAAATATCAAACAAATTCCAATAACCAATCCGCCGTCGGCGGACCAAACTGTTTCGGACATTGATTATTGGAATTTGAGATTTTATAAATCTATGTCTTTACCTTGTTTCATCGCGAAATATTGGCCATGCGATTATTTTAATATCAGTTACCTAATCGCATCCTGCAAACACCCCGATGGGTACTTCCACAAAAAGTGGCCGGTCGACCCGGTCGGTGACCGATTTTAAGTCGATGCCCTCTTCCTGAAATATGCGCCAGATCATGGGGCGGCAGGTTTTTGAGCCGCAGGCACCCATGCCGGCGCGGGTCAAGGCTTTGATTTGATTTAAATCCCGGATGCCGCTTCGGATTGTGGCGCGAATTTCTCCGGCCGTCACCCTTTCGCAGCGGCACACGATGGCCACGTCCGGCGGGGGATCTTTTTCGTAAATTGTTGAGGGCTCGATCTGTTTTTCCTGGACCCATATGCCCACCGCAGCCTTGGCAGCGGCCTTATCAACCTTTAAGCGCACCAGGAGGGTGCCGGGGTATTTGCGCCGTGAACTTACTTTATCAACCGGATAATATCCCAGGATGGCGCCGTCAATATCTGTGACCGGAACGTTCTGGCCGACTTCTACTTTTTCGCGCCAGACTTCATAGGGCAGAGTCACCGAAGGGTGAGCAGGATCTTCCCTGTAGTCCACCATCGTCACCGAAAGCCCCGGGCAAACCGCCAGACAGCTTGCGCAGCCGGTGCAGGCATTCAGGTCAACCATATAGGGCAGTCCGGTAATTTTATCATCCTGGGTTTTGACGGTCCCCACCGGACATACTGAGGTGCAGGGGTTGCAGGGAACTTCCTGGTAGCAGTGGAATATGGGGAATACCCCGTCCTCTTTTTGCGGCGGTCGGCGTCGGGTTGCCGGTCCCGGTTTTGATTTTAAGATGGTGGCCTTGGTATCCCATTCGCGGGGCACTTGTTGGACATCGATGTTTAGGGATTGGGCGATTTTATGGCCTTCTATCTTGCCGGTGAACATGGCAGCCGACGCTTCGGCAATTTCCTGGGCATCGCCGGCGCAAAATACGTCCATTCCCCACTGCCTGGCTTTGAGATAAAATTCATTGACCTCGGCCAGGCCGACGGCAATCAAAACCGTATCCACTTCAAATGTTTTATGGGTGTCGGGCATTACCTTCCAGTTTTCATCAAGGCGGGCAATGGTGACGGATTCAACCTTGTCCGCACCGTTGGCGCTCACGACCGTGTGGCCGGTATAGATAGGGACTCCCAGGCGTTTGAGTTTGTCGGCGTGCACCTTGTATCCGCCAACCTGTGGCAGGGCTTCAATCAGCGCCACCACTGCGATGTCGGCCTGAATCGCATGATAACCGGCGATAAGCCCGACGTTGCCTCCGCCCACAATTAACACTTTTTCAGAGGATTTAACCAGATCACGGTTTACCAGGGTTTGAAAGGCCCCGGCACCGTAGACACCGGGCAGGGTGTTGCCCGGAAAGGAGAGCATTTTCTCCCTGGCGCCGGTGGCCACCAGAAGTTTTTTTGGCTTTATTTTTTTGTATTGGTTGTCTTTTTCCACCCCAACAATATTATCAGAAAATACGGCCACGGCGGTGGTGTTCAACCAGACTTCCACGGAACTGAGGGCTGAAAGCTCCTCCTGCAGGATCTTACCGATTTCAAAACCCCGGGTGCCGGCATGGGAATCCTTGACCGAGCCGAAAAATTTATGAGTCTGAAGCACGAGTTTGCCGCCGAGTCTGTCCTTGTCATCCACAATCAGTGTATTGACGCTCAGTTTGCCCAGCTCGATTGCGGCCGAAAGCCCCGCCGGACCGCCGCCGATAATCAACGCATCGACTTTTTTGACGGGTATTTCGCCGGTTTGCGGTATGCTGTTATCATCCGGCAATTTCGCAAGACCTTCAATGCTTTCAATCACCATTTTCGCTTTTAGCGGGGTCATGCAGGATTTTAGCGCCAACCCGTCTGCAGTCACCATGCACTGGGAGCACTGGCCGTTGGCGCAGAAGATCCCCTGGGGACTGTTGTCCTTGTGGTGGTGCCCGAAAATATGAATACCATTGGCAAACAGGGCCGAAGAGATCATTTCCCCTTCATAGCCGGTCATATGCCCACCGTTCCAGGTGAACGTCACCTCAGTTCGTTTCGGTATTTCAATTATTGGATGTTTAGCTATGCGATGCCTTGTCATAATTGTTAGTACCAGGTTGGCCCGATGCCCGTTGGGCCCGTTGGCCGGTTGAGTCCGTTGAGCCGGCCAACCGCCCAACCGGCTCAACCTGATGCGGAAGCGTCTTTTTTCTTTTTCATGTACTGGTTAAATCGTTTCACATGCTGCTGGGCCAGTTTGCGGGCCCGATCAACCTGGCCGTTCTCAATGGCCTCAACAATCTCGCAAAGATCCCGGTAATTTTCCTCAAGCTCCGGCTCCTCCATCGAAAGAAATCGATCGTAATACCGATGAATGTTGTCGTGGATCGAATGCAGCACCGATATATAAATAGGGTTTCCGGTTATCTCGGCCATTGCCATATGGATCTGTTTATCAATGTTTATAAAGGCGTCGCGTTGGGAACGGCCCCTTTTAACACATTTCAGGGCTTTGGATAGAAGCTGTTTTAAGCTCTTTATATCTTCTTGGCTGTGCCATTGGGCTGCATGCGCCGCGATAATGCTCTCCACGTCCTCACGAAACTGGGCCAGGTGATTTAACGAAACTTTTTGCGATCGGATCAACAGCCCCAGGCTTTCGCTGATTTGTTCGGTATCGACAGCCTTGACGACCGAACCACCGCCGACACCCAATTTGATTTCTATCAAACCTTTTTGCTCCAGCACGCGCAGGGCCTCGCGCAGGGTACCGCGGCTGATGTTAAACATGGCTTTTAATTCCCGTTCAGCCGGCAGAGTTTGGCCGGTTTCCAGGCGACCGTCAAAAATGGCCTCCTGGATCTGTTCGACCACGTCCTGAAACACTTTGGTTTGTTTGGCGGCTTGAAACATGCAGTCCCCGTATGGTGTTGAGTGACAAATACTGAGATGTTTGGGCAAAGTATTAAAATGGTTAGACCATTATAATAATATAATTTATTGAATCAGTCAAGAACCTGTCTCATGATTGACACCCTCCCCATCTTTTGCAATACTGCGCTGGGCCTTTTTAGCAAAAACGGCACTATCTTAAAATTGTAAATAGGCCTACCAGAATATATCGGCCTGGTTTCAGAAATAAAGGTGTTTGAAAATGAAAGTATACATTAGTGCAGACATTGAAGGGGTTACCGGTGTTACTCATTGGGATGAGGCTGACAGGCTTAAACCGGACTATAACGAATTTCGTGAACAAATGACAGCTGAGGTTTCAGCGGCCTGTGAAGGGGCTTTGCTGGCCGGCGCCACGGAAATTTGGATCAAAGACGCTCACGCATCAGCCAGAAACCTGATTGCCGCCAGGTTGCCCAGACATACCCATCTGATCCGGGGCTGGAGCGGTCACCCGTTTTCGATGGTGCAGGAACTCGATGGGAGTTTTCATGCCATGCTGATGGTCGGTTACCACTCCCGGGCCGGTTCGGGTGCCAATCCCCTGGCCCATACCATTTCGGGCAATATCGCCGGTTTAAAAATCAATGGAAGCTATGCCTCGGAACTACTGATGCATGTGTATACCGCTGCCTATGTTAATGTGCCGCTGGTATTTGTATCCGGTGATGAAGGCATCTGTGAGGATGCCACATGGCTGATTCCCCCAATCGCAACCGTGGCGGTAAAGCGCGGCGTGGGGGATGCCAGCATCAATATCCATCCGCATCTGGCGGTTGACCAAATAATCGAGCGGGTGCAAACCGCCCTGCAGGATGATATATCAAAGTGCCGCCTGCCGCTGCCCGAGCATTTTGCAGTTCAAATCACATACAGGGATCATGCCATGGCCCACAGGGCATCATTCTTCCCGGGAGCGGTGCTAGAACAACCGCACACGATTGGATTCGAGTCGGATGATTATTTTGAAGTTCTAAGACTTTTTTCATTTGTTTTATGAATAGCGACCTATCAAATATAGTTGCGGCTGATATTTGACGCCCTATCGTAATTATGTCCTAATTCGTTGCCGGCGAAGGCGTTAGAGGGTCAGGTAGGCCTTGTAGGCCGCTTCATCTTTCTGAAATTCATCCACGCTTCCCTCATAGCGCACTTCTCCCTTTTCCAGGATATACAGCCGGTCACTTAGGTCTAAAGCGAACTTTGTGTTCTGTTCGCTAATGAGAAGCGTCATTCCTTCATCTTTTAGGATGGAAATTTGCTGTCCCAGATGTTTGATCACAACGGGAGCTAAGCCTTCAGAGGGTTCGTCTAAAAGAAGCAGCTGCGGGTTGCCCATGAGTACACGCGCGATGGTCAGCATCTGTTGTTCCCCGCCGCTGAGAAATCCCCCCCGGCGATTGCGAAGGGGCTCAAGCGCTGGAAATAGTTCAAACACTCTTTCGATCGTCCAGCCATTCTTTTTTGTCCCTTCAGATTTGATGGCCACATCCAGGTTCTCCCAAACCGTCAGATCGGAGAAAATCCGTCGATCTTCCCAGACGAAACCAATTCCCATCCGGGCGATCCGGTGAGAGGGTTTGCCGGCTATTTCCTCGCCCTTCCATCTGATGGAACCGGCGTGAGGCGGGGTGAGGCCCATGATGGACCTTAAGGTAGTGGTTTTTCCGACGCCATTTCTGCCCAGCAGACAAACAATCTCACCTTCAGCAACATTCAGGGAGATCCCAAATAAAATCTGGCTCAATCCGTAAGCGCTGTAAATCTCGTTGACTTCTAAAATCATCGCACTTCTCCCAGGTAGGCCCTTTGGACAGCCGGATTGCTACGAACTTCCTCCGGTTTTCCCTCGCAAATAATCTGCCCCTGATGCAAAACCAGAATCCGTTCCGAAATTGAAAAGACCACTGCCATGTCGTGTTCGGTAAACAGTAAAGTGAGCCCTTTTTCACGGGCGATTCTCCCAATCAGTTCGATGGTGGCATTGGTTTCTTTGGCGGACATCCCGGAGGTCGGCTCATCTAAAAGCAGCATGTTGGGCGCGCTAGCCAGCACAATTCCCAGTTCGAGTTGCTTTTGAAATCCATAGGACAGGGAACCGCTCATCTCCCGGCTGAGTTCCTGCAAACCGACTTTTTCCAGAATCTCCTCAGTTTCTTCGCGGAAAAGTGATCCGACAGGGGTGAAGAAATTAAAACCCTGCCTCCGATACGCCAGGACGGCCGCCTGAATATTTTCAAAAACCGTTAAACGGGGAAAAATATTACTGCGCTGGAAGGAGCGGCCCATTCCTAGTCGGCATATTTGGTAGGCATGCATATGGGTGATGTCGATGCCATTGAAAATCACCTCACCTGCATCTAAAGGGAGATGCCCGGTAACGAGGTTGAAAAGCGTGCTTTTCCCGGCTCCGTTAGGTCCGATGATGGCACAGAGCTCATCCTTCTCAACTGCGAAGCTAACTCCGTTTACCGCCATAAAACCGTCAAATGATCTCTTAACATTTTTGACGTCCAGGATCATTTAACACCTCTCAGGCGTGTGAGTTGACTTTGCAGAAAACCCATAATTCCTCCGGGAAAGAAAAAAAGGAGCACGGCCAGAAACGTTCCAAGAATAAGCGGCCAATATTGGGTTTGTGAACCAACCTGCATTCTTAAAAATAACAAAACCGCAGCTCCTACGACCGGGCCGTAGAAGCTGTACATTCCCCCCAGGATGGTCATGATGAGCACCTCGGCCGAGGCCGGCCAGAAAAGAAGGTCCGGAAAGATACTGTGATTGAAAATTCCAAAGAGCGCCCCTGCAAGCGCTGAGAAGAATCCGGAGATCATAAAAGCGACCAGCTGAAAGAGTTTCACATTGATCCCAATAAACTCGGTACGTTCAGGGTTTTCCCGGATCGTTGTCAGCATCCGGCCGAAGGGCGCATTGACCATTTTGCGAATAATATATAGACAAATTGCTACCACGATGAAGGTAAAGTAGTAAAAGCGTATGGGTGAATCCAGGTGACGGGGGAAGTCAATTCCGATAAAGCCGGTGTCACCGCCGGTCAATGAATTCCATTTGAAGACAGTTGCCCATACAATTTGAGAAAAAGCAAGCGTCAGCATGGCAAAATATATTTTAGTGAGGCGGATGCAAAAAAAGCCGATGATCAGGGCCGCTACGGCCCCAAAGATTCCGGCGGCGACAAAAGCCAATCCAAAGACGACAGATGCCTTCTTCATCAGCAGCGCGCAGGTGTAAGCCCCGATGCCGAAAAAGGCGGCGTGTCCGAAAGAAACCAGGCCTGTATAGCCTAATAACAAATTGAGACTCACGGCAAATAGCCCGACGATCATGATGTCGGTAGCCATAAAAACATAGAAACGCGATCCTGATAAAGGGATCAGGAGGACAATCAGGATGAAGGGAATCAAAAACCGCTCTTGCTTTGACATTTTTCTTTACCGTTGCAATGGTCTCCCCAACAGGCCCCAGGGACGCAGGATTAAGACCAGCGCCATCAGGACGTAGATAAAAACCAGCGAAAGCCTGGGTAGAACCAGAATACCCAGCGCATATACCTGGCCGACAATGAGTGACCCCAGAAAAGTTCCCCAAAAGCTTCCCAATCCGCCGATTACCACGACGATAAAAGCATTGACAATGATTTCCACATCCATGCCCGGAACGATGGCAGAAACAGGGGAAACCAGGGCACCGCCAAGGCCGGCCAGCCAGGCGCCGATAAAAAAAACAATCGTATACAGCCGGCTGACGTTTACTCCGAGAGAGCCCAGTGCTTCGCGGTCCAGGGCCGCTGCCCGAATCATCCGGCCCCAGCGTGTACGCAGCAGGATAAACCAGAAAAGAAATGCAATACAGGGACCCAGCATGATAATGAAAATGTTGTATTTCGGAAAATATATTCCGAAGATCTCAACCGCCCCTTTGAGGATCGCCGGCCGTGTGACGGAAAGCTGACCGGTTCCCCATATTATCTTGGCAAAGTCGCCGATGATGAGAACCAGCGCATAGGTAAAAAGAAGCTGATAGATTTCTTCGCGCATATATAAATGGCGGAGAAACACGGATTCAATGATGGCGCCGATGACAGCCACGATCATAGATCCCAAAATCACAGCAAGCCAAAAGTGACCGGGGGTATTGATGAAATGGGAAACCAGATGATGGGTGAGATAAGCACCCACCATATAAAGGGAGCCGTGAGCAAAATTCAGAATTCCCAGGACTCCTAAAATCAGTGAAAGGCCGGATGCGATCAGAAAAAGAAACATCGCATAGGTGAGGCCGTTCAAAGACTGAATAAGCAGAAAAGAAGGATCGGGAAGGCTCATACATGCAAATCCTCGAAGATTTCGACAACACTGCCTCAACCGGAGTTTTCAAGACGTCTTAAGCAGCCATGATCAACCTGCCTGCTCTCCGTTCTGAAAAGCAGGCAGGCGATTACATCGGTCTTTTTTTGGAATTAATCCATCAGGTCATCAGCTGAAATATATTCCACCGGTCGTAAAATCGGGAAGGGATATTCCGCGACTTTCGTCGTGGTTCCCCAGAACTGACCCCTTGTGGCCTGGTGATCTTTGGCGCGCATGGTTTGTTTTCCAATGGGCGTCTGAATCGTCAACCCTTCAAGGGCCTTGATCACTGCGATGGTGTCCGTGGAACCCGCCTTCTGGATCGCTTCGGCCAGCCACTGTATCCCCGTATGGCCCGTAATGGCCCAACTCGGAGGATACTTCTCGCCGGTAAAGGCCGTTAAATTCGCAACATAGGCATTGTGCTCGGGGGTGTCGGGATAATAGAATAAGTCGTAGGAATTTGAGGTGATCCCCAGGGGTAAATCGTCCTTTAAGGCCATCGCCGTTTCCGGACAACCGGCTTCACCGGCCGACACAATCTTCACCTTTTCGAAGAACCCATAGTCCGCGCTCTGTTTGGCAAAAGTGACAAAGTGCCCGCCCCAGAGGGAAATAAAGGCGGCATCAGGCTTGGCTGCCAGGGCCGGCATGATGAACGGCGTGTAATCCGTTTCTCCCAATTTTGGCCAACCTTGCCCCACAATTTCGACCTCCGGTTTGATCTTTTTAATCCATTCCACGAAAGCCTTGGTAACCATCTGACCGTACTCATAATCCGGGCCAATGGTATAGATTCGCTTCCAGGGATGCTTGGCCATAAACACGGCTGCACTTCTTCCTTCGGTATTCGTATTCGCCGCCGCTCGGAACACATAAGGATGAAGCTTGCCCGGTTCAGTCATGGCTGTGGTTTTCGAAATGGGTGCGATATAGAGGACCTGCTCCGTTTTGGCAACCTCGGAAATGGCCACGCCCTGAGAGCTCGTCAGTCCGCCTACCAGGAAATCCACTTTATCTTTTAGAATGAGCTCTTTGGCAACGCGGGTTGCTTCTTGCGGAGTTCCGGCGCAATCGCGCACAATCAGTTGCAAAGGTCTCCCCAGTACTCCGCCTTTGTCATTGTATTCCTTCACTGCCATTTCGGCTCCTTTGACGGCGGGCTGGCCAAAAAGGGCTCCTCCGCCTGAGAGAATCATCGGGAAACCGATAACGATGGATTTTTCGGCCGCTCTGGCAGGTACTAAAAAGACCATAACGGCCAACGCGATCACCGTAAAAAGTATAGAAAACCGTCGCATGTCGGACCTCCTTTCTGTGAAAATAGTTATTAATAATTGAGCTTTTCCCTGTGTAGAGATTTCTCTGAAGATCTAAGTGAATCCTTGGCTCGCATCTTCATTTTCGATTTATACAGGGAATTCCTTTTCCCCCCTTTCTTCTTAGATATTTGGTCCCCTTTTGACGCCACCCGCAAGCTTTATTGGATTCCGGCTAAAGATTTCCAGGCTTTTCCACGCTATCGAAACCGCTCCAGGATACCCGCTGGCACAATGCCGTCACTTTGGGCCAGACTTCCGTGTGCTCCCTGGAATCAACCCATCTGAGCCGCAGCTCCTCACTATCGAAGGTGATAATAATCTGGTACTCCCGCATGGCGTCGCGGTTCTTGAGCAGGGTGGACCGTTGAAAACCTTTCTGAATTTTTATCCCCGGCACGTATTCATTCCAATACAGAGACTCCAGTTCAATTTCCTTTCCTGCGTGTGGTTCCAAAAGTATATGCAACTCAATCATCTTTACCTCCCTTCCATGGTTGACCTCCCGGCCGCTTTGATCAAGGGTTTATTGCCTGCCGGGAGTCATCCGCTTCAGCATTCAAAACTTTCACCAGGCTTGAGCCTGACCAACTTCACTCCCGGAGCGCGGACTTTCATTTCCCCCTCCAGGTTGTCCAGATTCAGTTGTTGATCCTCAAAAGTGCCATGATGGGTGGCAATGAGGTATTCCGGCCAAAGCAAAGCGCAGGCATAGGCTGCCTCGCGGTAGCCCATGTTATATTTGCCGCCGACAGGCATAATGGCCAGGTTGGGGCGATAAAGGTCCCTAATTATTTGCATATCGGCGCAAACGCCGGTGTCCCCCGAAAAGTAAATCGAACCGCCGTTGTCGATGGCCAGAATAAATCCAACGGCACCCGATCCCGGCTGAATGGGACCGTCCACCCAGCCATCGCCCATGATTTCCGAGGTATGCGAGGCCGGAACCATGGTAATCGTGAAGCCCTCGCTGCGCCAGCTTCCGCCGGTGTTCAACCCATAGACATGTTCGCCTTCCCTGAGGCCTTTGGAATCAGCGTAGAATCCCAGCTCAGGTGTGCAGATGAGTGTCGCGCCGGTCTGTCGGACCAAGTCGAATGAATCCCCCAGGTGGTCGACGTGGCCATGGGTTGCACAAATAGCGGTCGCCTTTTTGACATCACTGCGTTTAATCGGACAGACAGGGTTGTCGTCCAGCCAGGGGTCGAAATAGATGACGCGATCGGCAAATTCGACCAATGCCGACGCATGCCCTAACCAGGAGATCTTGGTATTAGCCATTTTCTTCTCCTTTCCTGCTAATAAATAAAACAACTTGAAGATGGTGTTTTGATCCCAATTATGGTGGATTGTATTAATGCAGTAATTGCGAGGAAGAACCCATAAATGCATTTAGCACTCCTGCATAATTCATTGTATTTAAGGTGATCCTGAGATTTAGGCGATCAGAGGTAGCATGCACATTCGGATGCGATCAGGTGGTGATGGAGGTCGAATATGGGAAATTGTTTTCAGGTTTCCCGAATTTTAGATGGCGAAATAGGGTGCCGGAGCGATCTTTCATTTCGTTCTGAAGCGCTAGCTGCTAACCTTCAACTATCGAAGGCGGGCTTAAATGTCAATGACGATTTTTAGTCGAAGTTTCAAGGGTTCTTTACTCGCCGTTCCAAGGCATTCCAGTGTCCACAAAATCGGGACATGTATCCTGATTGACACACAGCTCATCTTTTGCCATACTGCGCTGGGCTTTGTGACTAAAGCCCGGGTTGAGTCCCGCCCGGGCGGGATTCATGGTTTCCAGTTAAAGTGCCGGAACTGGTTCTTCCGCCTCTGAACGGGTTGCTGGCTATGGGGTAAAATCATGGTGGCGGCAGAAAAACTCAATCGGACGGTTGCTTTGGAAGTCAAAGACCTGCACAAGCGTTTTGGTTCCCTTGAGGTTCTGCGCGGGGTGTCTTTAGCTGCCCATGAAGGAGACGTGATCAGCATCATCGGAGTCAGCGGTTCCGGCAAAAGCACCTTGCTGCGCTGTATTAATTTTCTTGAAGTGCCCGATGCCGGTGAAATTTACCTTCAGGGTGAGCTGATTCGTACCCAAAAAAGGAGGGACGGCAGCATTGTGCCGGCCGACCGCAGCCAGGTCGATCGTGCGCGGACCCAATTGGGCATGGTTTTTCAGAGTTTTAATCTCTGGTCTCATATGACCGTCTTGGAAAATGTGAGCGAAGCCCCCATTTATGTCCAGAAGCGCCCGAAACAAGAAGTCATTGCGGAAGCAGAAGAACTTCTGGCCAAAGTCGGTATCGCCGACAAGCGAGACCAGTATCCGAGCCATCTTTCCGGTGGGCAGCAGCAGCGGGCGGCCATTGCCCGGGCGCTGGCCTGTCATCCTCAGGTGATGCTTTTTGATGAACCCACCTCAGCCCTGGATCCAGAGCTGGTTGGCGAAGTGCTGCGAGTCATCCGTCAGCTGGCCGAAGAAGGGCGAACCATGATCATCGTTACCCATGAGATGGTCTTTGCCGGTGAAGTTTCGTCGCACGTGGTTTTCATAGATAAAGGTCGGATAGAGGAGGAAGGTCCGCCTGAAAAGATTCTAGCAGATCCGGACTCCGAGCGCTGCCGGCAGTTTTTGGCACGTGAGTTTTAATTGGAAAACAATAACAGAAAGGAGACACGCCATGAAAAAATTGACATTATTGGGGATTATTTTGGTTCTGGCTTTAACTTTGGGGGTGGCGGGGATCAGCGGTGCCAAGGAGTGGAAAAAAGTGCGCGTTGCTACCGAAGGCGCTTATCCTCCGTGGAATGCTACCGATGCGTCCGGCAAACTGTACGGATTTGATATCGATGTAATCAACGAGGTTTGCAAACGATCCGGCCTTGAGTGCGAAATCACCGCCCATGCCTGGAAAGGAATCATTCCGGGGCTCACAGCCGGAAAATATGATTGTATCATTGCCGGGATGCAGACGACCCATAAGCGACTTAAAGTCATTGATTTTGCCGGTCCCTACGCCAAAACCCCGGGATCTTTCGCCGCCTTAAAATCAAGCCCCCTGGCCAAGTTTGAAAGTTCCCCTGATCAGGTTACCCTCAATGACATCAGCACAGCCGAGCAAAGCGTGATGGACGGCTTGCTTAAACTTTTGGACGGCAAGGTCATCGGCGTCCAGACGACCACTACCCATTCTAATTTTCTAGACACATATTTCAGTAAGGTCGCCACCATCCGCAAATACGATTCCCAGGAAAATGTACTGTTGGATCTCAGCGCCGGCCGCATCGATGCGGCTGAAGGATCTTTGTCCTACTGGGTTCCCATTATGAAAAAGGATCAAGGCAAAGATCTGGCATTGTTTGGTCCGGCCTGGACCGGCGATATATTTGGTCTGGGCAACGGTATTGGCGTCCGCAAGCAGGATCCGGAACTCAAGGCGATATTTGATAAAGCGCTCAAATCGATGCGCGAAGACGGAACGATTCAAAAACTGGCTGTCAAATGGTTCGGATTCGATAATTCACCCAAATAGTCGGGTTTATTCATACTTAGAAAACCTGGTCCGCTGGGCCAGGTTAGAGTAAACTGGCTGTGCCGTAGACAAATGCCGTGGAATGATGGAAGACAGGAATGTTGGAACAATGGGTTCAGAAGGATGGGGTCTTATTACGATACAATTGGCAAAGCAGGGATTAAAATCAAGATATTTTTCCGAATTTTATCCCAATATTCCATTTTTCCACCATTCCATCATTCCATTCGGAGTCTTAAGATAAACTCCACCCCTTTCGACCCGGATCTTTACGATATCGCTTTCAGGACGAATTAACATGGGCCTGCTCAGCTTTGGAAATACCGGTTGGGGAGATGAAATGGCGTGGGCCACACTGATGACCTTGACGGTTGCCGTGTGCGCCTTCGCCCTGGCCCTCATCATCGGAACCATCGGGGCGACAGCCAAACTGTCCCGTTTCCGATCTATTCGAATCGTTTTCGATTTTTATACAACCATTGCCCGTGGTGTGCCGGAGCTGCTGATCATTTATCTGCTTTTCTTCGGCGGCAGCGGTTCTGTGATGTATCTGGCACGGATATTCGGCTATCACGGATACATTGAGATTAATGCCTTTAGCGCGGGAGTGGCTGCCATCAGCCTGATCAACGGCGCCTATCAGACGGAGGTATTGCGAGGTGCCGTGCAGGCTATTCCCAGGGGACAGATCGAGGCGGCCTACGCTGTCGGTATGAGTGATTGGCTTCTTTTTCGCAGGATTCTTGTACCCCAGGTTCTGCGACTGGCGCTGCCGGGTCTCGGCAACTGCTGGCTAAGCGCCCTTAAAGAAACCGCGCTGGTCTCTGTCACCGGTTTGGTGGAGATTATGCGCCAGGCGTATGTTGCAGCCGGATCGAGCCAAATGCCGTTTATGTTCTATACCCTTGCCGCCGGCCTGTTTCTTTTTTTGACTACTTTTTCGAGTTATGGATTCCGACGTGCGGAACGCTGGGCCAGCCGTGGCGTGAGGAGTGCTTAAAATGGATTTCGAGCTCATGGTCGAGAGCATTCCGAAAATTTTGAGCGGCTCACGCCTGACGGTGCTCCTGGTGACACTTTCTCTATCGATGGGATTTGTCTTTGCCATCCTAGCGGCCCTGCTTCGCCGTTCCAAAATTCCCGTGCTCGTCGTTCCCATAAAAGCTTTCGTGTTTGTCATGCGTGGTACCCCCTTGCTGGTGCAGATATTCTTGATTTACTACGGTGTTGGACAATTTGAGATCATCCGCGAGAGTATTTTATGGGCTGTTTTAAAAAGTCCGTTCTGGTGTGCCATTATTGCCTTAACTTTAAACACCACCGCCTACAGCAGTGAAATCATCCGGGGTGGATTGGAATCAGTGCAATTTGGGGAAGTAGAGGCTGCCCGAGCCTTCGGTATGTCCGGCTTTCTTCTTTTTCGCCGGGTTATTTTTCCAATTGCCATCCGGCAGGCGCTGCCGGCGTACGGCAATGAGGTAATATTAATGGTCAAGGCCACATCTCTGGCGAGTACCATCACCATTATGGAGATGACCGGCATTGCCAATACGATCATGGCTGAAAACTACCGGCCCATGGAAGCATTTATCGTCGCCGGCAGCTTTTACCTCATTTTAAACTTTATCATGACCAGATTAATTCAACTCATTGAGTGGAGACTTTCGGGTCACCTGCGGCCACCAAAATTCAGCTCCGTCCCTTCCCGCTAGCAGCGGTAGACAGAAGAATCCCTCTTATTGCAAAAATATTGCTCAATATTTAAAAACGCCGTTTTCGATTACGAGCACGAGGACGACGACGATAAACCCTATAGTTGCATAAAATATTGAAATCCAACTTCGCTGCTGCAATGAAGACCATTGAAAGTATTGACTGATCCTGGATTCTGGATTCTGGATACTGGATGTCGTTGAAATTCACCGATAGTGTACTGTTAGATATCCAGCATCGAGTATCAAGCATCCAGCATCTGCCCGGAAAAAGCAACGATCTCAGACATAACGGCCAGGCTAGATCACA
>Ga0209791_1000077_pt1 | contig 63384 bp, 54 predicted proteins | sample WorMetTyACAVOLI1_FD_187422 | JGI IMG/M metagenome (GOLD analysis project Ga0209791, IMG submission 187422) | Marine gutless worms symbiont microbial communities from Max Planck institute for Marine Microbiology, Germany - Olavius algarvensis... ... | reverse complement strand
CAATTCCAGAATCCTATTTCGCGAAGCGATGACTTGTTTGAGCCGAGCATGCTTGTCCCGCCATAGCTAAAAGCGACGGAGGATCGCTCGGCTCAAATGTCTGTGTCTGTCTGCGTGTGTCCGCGGCGAATATCCTTTTTTTCAAAGAAAATAAGTAGCCGACAAAATGGGGGCCGGGCTTGCAAATGACAGAGGACAGAAGACAGAGGACAGAGATCAGATGTCGGATGTCGGATGTCAGACGGCAGAGGGCAGATGACAGAGGGCGGAGGGCAGATGACAGAGGGCAGAATACCGCTTTCTCGATAGGGATAAAACAATAGGCGTGGATAATGTTAGAAATTCCGCGCCTTATTTTTCAAGTTAACAGGTGCACATAGGTAGCCGCTATTTGCACTAATGTCAGGCGTAATCGGTGCCAATGAAGCTCAGCGGGGTTGGCAATCCTTGTTAACGCCTTTGTTGGGTTCATCGACCTACCTCAATCATAGAGCGAAATCTGCAGCAATCTAATCTTGAACTTTGTCAATTCAGTAAGTTCTGAAGATAGTCTGGCCTGCTCATCAGCAATCTCGGTCAAAGCATCTTTAAGATCATCCATATTGTTTACCGAGGAAGGGCTCATGAGGACTTTAGCAAGATACTCTTGATAATTCATTGCCAGTGTGTACTCTCCTTTTTCAAATTCCCCTAGCGAGCGGCTTAGCCGCTTTGCAGCCCCCAAGATGATCGAATCCGATATATCTCCAAAACCGCTTTTCAGATCCGAGTGAAGTTGATGAACATGAGAGCAGACATCGTTGACCTTAAATAGCTCGTAAAATTTATCCCGGTCTATCTTCTCACTCATAATGTCCTTGTATTCTTGCGGAGTAGTCGCCCCAGACAATCGAGACAACTCAATTAATACGACTGCATGTGCCCTTTCAAAACTCGCAACGACATTTGACAGAACGGATATTAAATGCGCCCGTGCCGCTTGCTGTGAATCGCCCCACTGCTTCATTTGCATAATCAGTCGATTAAAAACCGGAGTGTCCTCGAGAAGAGCTCCCAGCGCTTCAAGAATTCTCTTCAGCATGATGATTCCTCCTTTCCGTGTTAATTTAAGACCATCTAATTAGTATCGAGAATTATTTCGCGTATTCTGTTATGCGGCCATTTTCCGTATCAAATTGTGAAAATTGGTCAATAAAGAAGCCGGACCATCTCACATTCAGCAAAGATCTGGGGTCGAACCAATCTGTCCCAACGTAATTACATGGAAAACTTGAGGAAATGTCGTGATTATATAGCTTAGATAGCCAATTTAATGGCTAAAAACAACACTCTAAGGATCCATTTGTAACCAGGGGGCGGACATCAGAGGACAGAGGCTTGCCCGCCTTTGGCGGGTCGGAGGACGGGTCTCTCACAGAGCTCACGGAGTTCACGGAGAATGATTTGGTTATGCCCTTCCCTTCGGCGCTGCTCAGGATAAACGGGCGGCTGCCACTGATGATCACCACCCGTTCGCGTCTCTCACTCGAGACACAGAGGACGCGGAGGACAGAGGACAGATATCAGATGTCGGATGTCGGATGTTGGATGTCAGAAGGCAGGGGGCAGATGTCGGAGGTCGGAGGACAGAGGGCGGAGGGCAGAGGACAGATGTCGGATGTCAGAGGGCAGATGACAGATATCAGGTGTCGGGTTTCAGGTTTCAGGAATCAGAGGGCTGAGAGCTGTCTTTAGCCGGCCGATTTTATAATCCCGCAGCCGGGGCTTGGCCTGCTATTTGACTCGATGCCCTTCGGGCAATTCCAGAATCCTATTTCGCGAAGCGATGACTTGTTTGAGCCGAGCATGCTTGTCCCGCCATAGCTAAAAGCGACGGAGGATCGCTCGGCTCAAATGTCTGTGTCTGTCTGCGTGTGTCCGCGGCTAGTATCATTTTTTTTAAAGGAAATAAGCAGCCGACAAAATGGGGGCCGGGCTTGCAAATGACAGAGGACAGAAGACAGAGGACAGAGATCAGATGTCGGATGTCGGATGTCAGACGGCAGAGGGCAGAAGACAGAGGGCGGAGGGCAGATGACAGAGGGCAGAATACCGCTTTCTCGATAGGGATAAACCACTAGGCGTGGAGAATTTTAGAAGTTCTGCGCCTTATGTTTCAAGTTAACAGGTGCACTTAAATAGCCGCTGTGTTCAGTTTGGGGAACTTAGCCGGGGGCCGAGGACTCATAGGCGTATAGATCGGTCAATTCTTGCCGTAACTATCACGGTGTCGGCGGCTGATCACCATATTGGCAGGACACTAAAAACCTCAGATAGTGAGTTCATTCACGGGGACGGCCATATCTTGCGGCATCTACGCGGAGAACTTAAACTTTAAATTTTAAGGGAGGCCCCAATTTCCCTCAAATGGAAAGTTACGTCTCGGCGGGAAAGTATTTTCGATTTTTGGAAATATGGAATTATAACACCAACAGCCCCTGGTCATGCAGGCTGTCTAACCCAACCAGGCAAATGGTGTCTGCCGGGACACCGTTGAGATCTGCACCCGATTTATTCATATATTCACTGAAGCCCTGTGTAATCTCAGATATTGATGATTTCCCGTCACATAATGTGATTAAGCGTGAAGCCAGTTCTGGAAGTTGAGTAAAATCTATTTCGTCATTTTCCTTCATGTCATAAGCAACATACACTTCATGTGGAGTGATGTCATCGAGCGGAAGTTTGTTTTTGAGTTTTAGTCCAATGGATTCATAATTAGCCGGAAGTTTTTCAATATGGACATCTTTTTTTACCTTGGGAACGGATTGATGGGTCAGCAACCAGTCAGGATCCGGCTGGTCCTGTTTGTCTAAAACACCTGCCATATCGCTGATAAAGTTATACTTTGCCTTTTCGTAGTTTAAGAGGGTCTGTAAGACTTCCGGGTAGGGTTTTTCAGGCCCAGAGTACAGGCATGTAATAAATTCAAAAAAGTGTTTTGGGAAATCTATTGTAAAGTAATAGTTCACGCCTTCTTCTGTGAACACATCAATGTCTATGTCCTTGTCCTTCCGCCATTCAATCCATTTGTGAAATAATTCCAGAAATCCGCCTGCATGTTGATGAAGAAAAAGCGTCAGGAGTCGAAGTTTTCTGGTGGTCACCATCAGAAATTTGACCAGTTCATTCAGAAAGGCTCGTTCCAGATGGGCCGTGGGGATGCCATAAAACTCCGGGAATATCTCTGGGTGTTTAGCGATCAGATCATAATCCTCCTGGTCAAAGTGTTGCCCCTGAAAGGACATGCCTGAAAAAAAATCATCCAGCTTAAGCCTATCGCGGAACTCTTTATGCAGCGCCGTCTCAGGTAGGGGAGCCAGGGTGGTGATCTGGGGTTTGGTGTCATCCAGACAAGCCAGATCAAGCATCATATTCATTGTTTGACGCAAGTTCTCTTTAGTTTCAGTTGGAAATCCAGTGATGAAAGATGCCGTTACTTTTATACCGGATTCCTTGACATGTTTGATCTTAGGGACGACCTGGTCCAGATTCAGGTTTTTATTGATTTCTTTTTGAAGTTTGGGAGAGCCTGTTTCAATGCCGAAAAACATACCCACACAGCCAGCCTTGGCCATAAGCTCTATGAGAGCATCATCAATGGTGTCAATTCGAGCGCTGCACCTCCAGGTCAGATCAGGAATAGCTTCAGCAATCAACGCTTCACAGATTTCAATAACCATGTCCCTTTTTACTGTAAACAAATCATGACTGAAACCAAAAGAACAGAGGAATACTTTTCACTCATCGTCTTTACTTCTTTCACGACTCGTTGAGGAGACTTCAGACGATAATGACGGCCAAAGAATTCACTGGTAGAGCAGAACTTACACGAGAATGGACAGCCCCGCCCAATTTCCAAAGGAATGTCCATAATCCCTTCATCAATAGGATACAAATGATAAGCCGGCATAGGGATAGCATCAAGGTCCTTAACAAAGCTTTTCAACGGGGATCTATGAACCCTGCCGTCTTGCCGGTAGGTCAAGTTGGGTACATCGTTAGGAGATTCGGCATTATTCAACACTTCAAGGAGTTTGGGTAACGCCTCCTCACCCTCACCCCTGACGATCATATCGATCCATGGGAATGTCTCAAGGGTTTGCAGGTCAACAAGAGATGCCTGGGGACCGCCTAATACAATGCATGAATCCTTTTGATATTTACGAAGAAGCTTTGTAATGCGAATGGTTAGAGGATAAGTGCTGCAGATACTGCTGAAGCCGTAAATATCAGCTTCAATATTTGACAGATGCTCTGCGGCAAGGTCAGCAAAGGCACGGTTAGAATCCAATTCTCGTTCTAAATAAAGGAGGTTCAGGTCCACGTGAGTGACATTGTGTCCCGCTTCCTCAAGTACGGATGCTAATGTAAGGACCCCAAGAGATGGACGTTTTGATATGACTTTTATTTTTTTCGCAGCATGTATCAGGTTGAGGTCAAATTCCGTAGCCGTAGGGTAGGATATCAAACAGACATTCACGATTTTATCTTTGGTCATATAAAGCAGTTAGTAAGAAGGATGCAGCAGATGCAGTGAGACGCCAACAGATTAAAATTTTTGCGACATTTTTCTTGAATGGTGGATGTCCGGGGCCTTTTCAAAAAGCATTTGAAACTACTCAGGTAAATTGCCTTAAGTCCGTCCCCCTTAACACTGCGGGTAAAAAGGCTTAAGGCAAAAAAGAGCAAGGTAGGCCATCTACTCATGGGGTCGAAGCTCAAACGACTAAAGTGCTTAGCTCGCTAAACCAAATTAGATCAGAACAGGGCTATTCACCTGGCTAGTTTGCTCTGAACTGTATCTTATCAGTCATATTCAAACTGGTATTCCGGTTCATCTTCCGAGAGGATAATGTTTGCGTTTTTGCCTCTTATGGTTTCTACTTTTTCCAGGAATATGGACTGAAATTGTTTCTTGATTTCTTCCAGATCTCCCTTAATCTCTTCCGGCACTTCTATTCGTGCAGAAACCCGAACCCTGACCTCTTTACCCTTAGTTTCTTGCTCCATGAAATCATCTCCGTTTCTTTAATTCCATAGAAATATGGTCATGTTATGGATTGTGTCGACGATATATTACACTCTGGTCGTTGTCAAGTCGCTGGCTACCCATGGTCCACCACAAAGGCGTCATCTCCCCGCAAAGCCGGATCAATAGAGCTACGCCTGATTGGGTCGCATCTCTCGTTCGACCGTGAGGCTCTCAACAGACCTGCGGCGTATGGCCGTATACCTTACGTCGCCAAATACCCTTAGGTATGTCTAAAGATGATATGCTCTGCGACCCCATCTATCCCGTCGAGTGGTATTTCAGCCGAAAATAATGGACGGAATTGGGGCAGGCAGAACCGCAGAATATTTGCCCTAAACTTCGGTCAATAACCCCCATCTGGAACCAGGACAGCTTGCCACTAAACGCACTTATGTTATCCATTCGCGGGAATGGGGTCAGGTCTTGCATTTAAGCATTCTGGATCAGTTATTGGGGGCATGTCTCTCACAGAGCTCACAGAGAGCACAGAGAATAATCGGCTAATGCCCTGCCCTTCGGCGGTGCTCCCTTCGGCAGCGCTCAGGACTATGCAGGATAAACGGGCGGCTGCCACTGATGATCACCACCCGTTCGCTTCTCTCACTCGAGACACAGAGGACGCGGAGGACAGAAGACTGATATCAGATGTCGGATGTCCCGCCGTCGCCCTCTGAGCTATGGCGGGCAAGCAGAGGACGGAGGGCAGATGACAGATGTCGGATGTCGGATGTCAGAGGGCAGGGGGCAGATGTCTGATGTCGGAGGTCGGAGGGCGGAGGTCAGACGGCATTAGACAGAGGACAGATGACAGAGATCAGAGGTCAGATGTCAGAGGTCAGAGGACAGAAGACAGAGGACGGAGGGCAGATGACAGATATCAGGTGTCGGGTTTCAGGTTTCAGGTTTCAGGAATCAGAGGGCTGAGAGCTGTCTTTAGCCGGCCGATTTTATAATCCCGCAGCCGGGGCTTGGCCTGCTATTTGACTCGATGCCCTTCGGGCAATTCCAGAATCCTATTTCGCGAAGCGATGACTTGTTTGAGCCGAGCATGCTTGTCCCGCCATAGCTAAAAGCGACGGAGGATCGCTCGGCTCAAATGTCTGTGTCTGTCTGCGTGTGTCCGCGGCTAGTATCATTTTTTTTAAAGGAAATAAGCAGCCGACAAAATGGGGGCCGGGCTTGCAAATGACAGAGGACAGAAGACAGAGGACAGAGATCAGATGTCGGATGTCGGATGTCAGACGGCAGAGGGCAGAAGACAGAGGGCGGAGGGCAGATGACAGAGGGCAGAATACCGCTTTCTCGATAGGGATAAACCAACAGGCGCGGAGAATTTTAGAAATTCTGCGCCTTATGTTTCAAGTTAACAGGTGCACATAAGGGGATGTTATCCGCACCTAAATGATTTGAGCCCCGGTAGAGGATTAATGGTCGAAGTGCTCGTTAACTGCGTCAACCACTGAAGTCAACATTTGGTTTTTTTATATCACTGATTTATGGAATTATTTTTCTCGCCCGCAGTTCGTCGAATTGCCGCAAGAACATTTCCTCGCTATCCATTACCTCAATAAACCCAAATTGCCTGGCCTTAGTCATCGAGGATATAATGTCAAATTCAGGAGTGAAGACGAAGTCGCCATATTCCCATCTAACAAGTTTTTCGTAGGGAATCTTTTGCAGACCATGTTTTTTGGTCAATTGCTCCCACAGTGTTCCTTTATCGGCCATCATTTGGGTCAAGTTAATCTTTTGAGGCTGTGCTGTCTTCATATTGAAATAATCAGCTAAGATGGGCCACATATTCTCCCAACGAAAGATGTCACCGTTGGTTATGTTGAATGGCTCATTGGCACACTTTTCTTCAGTTGCCATCCACGTGCAAGCTCGAGCCAGCAGACTACTGTCTGTGACCTGATACAATGCTTGAGCGTTTGCTCGCGAACCGGGATGGCGAAGAGGTAAACCTAAAACTTTGGAGATTGTTGCGTAAACTGCCACAATCATAACCAGGTTCATTGGATTTCCAATGGCGAAACCACTGACTCCGTGGGGTCTGCCGCTTGACCATGTCCAGTTCTTGCCCTTTTGCCGATTAACGATAAATTCTTGCTGATCGTAGTAAAAATTAGGAGGCATATGTAACGGATCGGATTCTTTAGCAGGTGTCTTAAATGGTCCCAGATGATTACCGTACCATTTTGTACCCTGGATTAGGTTTATGTGTCGGAGACCTGTGGCAACAGGTTCTATCACATCAATGAGGTTGACCAGCATTCTGAGGTTAGGTTCAATCATTTCACGCAAATTAGCTCGTTCGACATAGGCCGCATAAAAAATATGTGAAACATTAAGCAAATTGCCAAGCTTATCCCGGCAGTCGTCCTTATCCAGTAAATCGATTTCTATGTGCTGGTAGTTGCCTGCAATATCAGGGCGGCGTCTCGATATGGCTATAACCTCCCAATCATCCAAATCAGAAAGATGCTGAAGTATGCTCCGCCCAACAACACCCGTTGCGCCTGCGATTAACGCAGTTTTCTTTGCATTGTTCATTTTATTTTTCCCGATTTTTTATAAGCTGAAAAAGTTATACCACTCTCACAGTAATAGCTCTATTCTCATGTTTGAACCTTTGAACTGAGAAAATCATTACCGTTGATCTACTGTGAAATCTCCTGATATACGGTGAAATCTCCGCAGAATTACCTGAGAATTATTGCCAACATTGCGCACCCTCAGAAAAGCACCTCTTGGTGCGGATATCAATATATTTTCTATCTGTTTCAGCCCGATTAGGCTACCGCGAGAATTAGGGGAAGTTCTCAACATTTAAACATTTGAGTTTGCTATTAAATGAGGGGCGGGGATCAGAGGGCAGATGACAGAGGGCAGAGGCTTGCCCGCCTTTGGCGGGTCGGAGGACAGGTCTCTCACAGAGCTCACGGAGTTCACAGAGAATGATTTGGTTATGCCCTGCCCTTCGGCGGTGCTCCCTTCGGCAGCGCTCAGGACTATGCAGGATAAACGGGCGGCTGTTACTGATGATCACCACCCGTTCGCTTCTCTCACTCGAGACACAGAGGACGCGGAGAGTATGTATTTTTATGAATTTCGTTGAGAAGGACGAAATTCATAAATAGCTCGGCCCTGCGGGCGGCTAGCTTCAGTCGGGTTCCAGGCACAGTCGAAACACCAAAGGGGGGGGTGCGTTGTTGCATTTGTAAACGTTCGGCGAATATTATCTCACGGAGCTCACGGAGGGCGGAGGGCAGAGGTCAGAGGGCAGATGTCGGAGGTCCGGGCTTCCATTTCGCCAAGGCTACGCCGAACGAGTCGCTCTCCGAGCTTCGACCCCACAAGACGATGGGACAAACCCTTCGGCAGCGCTTCCTTCGACTTCGCTCAGAATAAACAGGAAAAGCAGGACAGGCAGGATAAACGGGCGTTATTCGGCGCTTTGCACTTCCCGATGCAAAAAAGATTTTGATACAGACGATCGTGTTTGAGCCATGAAAGCCGTGGTAGCAAGGATGTGATCGCCAATGATTTCACCGACCACCATGCCGGCTGGCCCCATGAATACAAAACCGAAAATCTGGCCGCCCAGGCTTCCTATGGCAGCTCCCAGGCAGAAAGCCCAAGCGTTGTAAATGGCCTTGCGCAGACGGATTGCAGGCGGGTTGTCATCACGGTTGGTGATCCAACCCAAGAAGGCCACGCCGGACAGTACGAGGGGAACGCCCATCCATGGAGCGATGAACAAGTCGCTGATCATCTCAATGAATATGGCCCCTGTCAGTGTTATGCTTTCACGCCGCGGGATGCCGGATGTCAAGATGCCGAAAATTGCTCCGACACGCGCACCGAGGCCGACCAGCGACCCTGGTTCAACTTGAATGAGAAACCGTCGCAGAGTATCCAGATACGGAAGATCGATTTCCAGCATGGTTCCCAACAGCAGGCCATAAAAGGTAAACAGAGACACATTTATGACCACCCGGACCATTTCAGGAAGGTCGCCATCGGGCAGGTCTGTTACAGCGCTGGTGCCGCGCCGCGCCACCGGGCGCATGGTCTTCCCGTGGGTGTACCGCAGGGCCGTGTAGACGAGTGCAACGGCCAGAGCCAGTTGGATAATTCTCAGCAGCATCGAAAACGGACCGCCAGGACCGGGCACAATCAACGACAGGCCAAGCAGAACCGCAAGAACCGCCATCGATATGCCCAGAATTTTGAGCAGCGTCAGCCAGCGCCTATCGAGCGGAAGCTGAACAAACCCGGTTTGAATCCGGATTATCGGCTCATAAAGCATGCCCCAAAACCACTTGCGCAGGCGCAGCACACATCGGTACAGACCAAAGGCAATGCCGCAGTACAACGCAACGGCAACCACCCCCGCAAGTCGCTGAGCCGTTGTGGATATGAGTGGGGGGCCGGCTAGGCTGAATATTGTTTCGATCATCGTGTTGCCATAGACCGCTGTCAACATCATGGTGAAGAGAACGATCATGACCAATCCCAGAAGCCTCACAACGGCAAATCTCGAATCCGCTTCGAGTTTTCCGCCGGCAATTCTCCCAGTCACGGCATTGACCCATACCGCATCCCGGCCCGACCCCGGTTCTGAAAACCAATAAAAGGGGACAAAAATCGCATCTTCCTTGGCCGGCGGATCCAAATACTGGCCCTCCGGAAATCCTTCCTGTGCGTTCCCTATGACATCGGTTTCCATGGAAAGCGTCAGGGGTGGCGATGGCTGCAAACGGGCTGCAGGCAACGCCGTCAATCGTTTATAGGTCACGGGATGAAAAGGCACCCAAAGACAACTGCTTTCGAACCGATCAATGTCCGTCGCGGACCGATTCCACATCAATAGCTGTGCCAGGCTGCGTTGGGCTTGTCGAGCCGTTGTCCTTACCTGAAAGTGTGCGACACCGTTCATGGTGTTTTTCCAGCTGATTGGGAATGAAAGACCGAAAAATGCCCTTTCTTGGAACCGTGTTTGCTGCAATGCAGTATACCGGAGGCATCGAAAAAATAGTTGCCGCCGAATTGACAATCCCACCCATAGCGCCGATCGATGGGGCCGGGTTTTAGAGGTATGTTTTCTTGCTTCGACCAAAGGACAATGTCTTCTACTACCATCTCCTGGATAGCATAGCAGTTGGCTGTCTCGTTTGGATCGAGGCTCTGGAAATCGATGGCTTTACGCATCGTTTCGAAACCCGTTTGCGTCAGGGTGGCGGCCCAGCCGACGCACACGAAACCTGCTAAAAGCAATACCACTCGCGTCAATGGATAATGCCAGAAAAGTCGCCAGGAGGAAGGACTAAAAAAAATACGGGCTTTGAACCGACTTGGATAAGATGGCGTGGTAGGGCTGCCGATGCCTGTCGATGCAATAGGTCGCAACGGCAGCCAATAAAAGGATGACAATGGTGATCAGGTCTTGGCGCATGATTCACTATCGACTCAACAGGAAAGGCCCGCATTTCTTTTGTGACAAAGAAGGTGAGACACCGACCGCCTTTTGGATTGGTGTAACATCGACAGGAGAACCATTTTGGAAACTCCTGACATAGTCATCAATTGCAAAGCTTCTAATCATAATTACGTTCGCAATATCCGCCTTCCTTGACGATTAATTTTTGGGAACCGTCCTCGCTGACAACCTCCAGCTCCTCACCTGTCAAGGCCTCCTGGACTGCAAATTGAATCAACGCTCTTTTCTCTGTGGCTGTGTGGTATTTGATCATGATATAGGTCTGCAGCCCACCCCTTTGGATATAGCAGATTTCAGGAGATGTTTTGCTCTTCCACTTCATATCCCTGATCACACAGCCACTTGGTTCGGCAGTAAAGTGGATACAATGCCTCAGCGCCGTCTTGCCCATGGATGTTTGATAATGGAGAATGTCTTTGCCCTCCCATTTCTCTTTCATAACATCTGCATAATGAGTCTTCGATTGTTTCTTCGAAATCATGGATCTCCTGTTTGCATCTTCCCCGGCTGCCAACAAGGTTTTATGCATGAACCTACTGTTGTCGTCATATACGATCTTCCTCCTTACCTCGTACGGCTCTGCAAAACATAGATGGTAGCCAAGAATCAACAAAAGTGCGAAGGGTACTATCTTCACGTTTGATCCTCCGTTTCGAATTGACAAAAAATGCGCATCTCAACGGCGCTTACGGTAATCGAGAAGCAGGATAACCCTTGATTACCGCTGTCGCGTGGTGGTTATGGCATTTTCCATGAGCGACATGGAAGTCTGATCGAAGTCCTTAACCCCAACCCCCCACGTATACAGAATTTTCCGCCCGCGGGAATGGGGTCAGGTCTTGCATTTAAGCATTCTGGATCAGTTGTTGGGCCATGTCTCTCACAGAGGTCAGAGGTCGGAGGTCAGATGTCAGAGGGCGGAGACAGATGTCGGAGGTCAGAGGTCGGAGGCTTGCCCGCCTTTGGCGGGTCCGAAGTCGGAGGTCGGAGGTCGGAGGACAGAGGGCGGAGGACGGAGGGTGGAGGACAGAGGGCGGAGGACAGATGACAGAGGACGGAGGGCGGAGGGCGGAGGACAGAGGTCGGAGGTCGGAGGTCAGAGGCTTGCCCGCCTTTGGCGGGTCGGAGGACGGGATACAGATGACAGAGGTCAGAGGTCGGAGGACACAGAGCTCTCATTAGCCGCAGACACACGCTGACAAAGCAAGAATGTCCTTGCATTCTTGCGTTTGGTATATTTAGACCGCGAACACCTCACCGAACGGCTCAAGTAGACCATTCATAATGCGTAGCGTTCCCCTACAGAAGTCGCTTGTTCAATTGAATTTGAACAGTTTATAGCAGTTGCCATAAATATGTTCCGATTGAAGGTAGGGTCAGGTTTCGGAACGAAATTCTGAAAATCGCTATAACAGGGGAGCCGAGGACATTTTTGTTTTTTGATTTCTATTGAGCATCATAGAGAACCGCATTCACGTAGTGCCCTGGTTGATTTAGCCCGACTCGATACATTCCACCGTTTTCGGCCAATTTTTGACGATATCTATGATGTTCCAGACATAGGCGCACTCACACCGGGCGGAACATTTGTCCAATTGATCCTGGTACAGGCAATATTCCGGGCACTCATCGCTTCCTGTGGCCCGATTTTCGAAAATCGGGCCTTCATACAACCCGTTGAAATATCGAACAGATAAGGAAACAGTGGCACTGCACGAGTGATTGAAAAGGAAAATGCCGGCCAGAAGGTCATCAAAGTTTACCTGATACCCGATGATTTCGATGCCCGGGTCATCTAAAAAATCATCACGGGAAAACCATTTCTTGCCGCACACAAAACATTCCTGGAACGCATGCATAGCGTAACCACCTGAATCCGTGAATATGAACGCTTAAAATATAATGAATTAGCCGCCCACTCATCCCGCCGCGGCGGGATTCGTTCGACAGGCGCGGATAATAGCCGGCCGATCCGGCGTCGCTGCTAGCTATGATGGACAGGCATGGCCGGCTATTTGACTCGATGCCCTTCGGGCAATTTCCAGAATCCCATATCGCGAAGCGATGACTTGTTTGAGCCGAGCATGTCGCTCGGCTCAAAAGTCTGTGTGTGTCTGCGTGTGTCCGCGGCTAATAACATTTTCTTTTCAATAAAAAAAGTGCGGATCTGGTGTCGTAGCAAGCTAACCTTCTAATGTGAAAAGACTTTCAATCTAATAGCAGTAAGTTAGCTTGGTCCGACCCGAGCGTCATCGGCTCCACATGCCCCGACCAAGCTTGCGGGCCCGGCTCTCAGCTTCCCAATACCGTCCGGCGTCGAATCCACTCGGCATTTTCCCCCGGTATACTGCTGCCAGCCCCTCTTCAACCAGCACCAGATTCACGTTTACCGTGTCGCTGTAGGGGACTTCAAGAAGAACAGCGTGTCGAGGCGCGAGCACCTCGCCCAGTATGCGATGGTCCGGTGCGTAACCGAATTCCTGGATGTCGACAGGTCTGGTCAAAATGAGCCCGATTAAGCGTTTCTTTGCCTGATCGCGGATAGACTGCCCAGACTCTCTTTTCTTTTTTGATACTTCCGGGATTTTTATTCCGACCAGTCGAACCTTAATTTCGGTATTTTTCCTGGAGGCTCGAAATGAGCAGTCGTCATACACCTGGGTAACCTTGAATTGGCCGGCACTGACAAGACCAGGATAAAGGATGACGGCAATGAGGATGGCGAATGTTCGGGGCTGAGGTTTCATCATGATCAAAATCTTTTGTTATCCTCTCACTTGAAGCTTGCCCTCCTCTGGAGGGTTTACCCGTCCGTCAAAGGCGGATGACCCTGGTCGCCTCCGGCGCTGCCAACGGCAGGTAAACCTCAGTTCATCTTTTCACTTGACCCCTTGGCCCCTTGAATTTTACCGCGTTTAGGCGGGCCTTGGATCCTGCATTTATTGGTAGCTTGGTCCGACCCCGAGAACTCCATTACTTGTTGCGCTGAGACAACTCCTATATTCCCAAGCAGGCCTGCAAGGCGCAAGCAAAAGTCCTCCTTGCCGGTGGGTGCCGTGTCAGCCCGACGTTTCTCCTTCTTTCATCTTCTGGGATATGGGAACTATCTTGCAATTTTCAAAGGAGACATTACCTGGCAAATGGAACCTTAGTTGTGCGTTCATTATACCGGTAACTTCCATGCCTTCGATCACTTTGCAGCCGTTTGATTTGACCACATCGCGAGCGGTTTCGGTCGCAGATTCGCAACCCAACACTATCACAGCATCATATTGTTTTGCTAATTTCTGCAGCTTTTCACGCCTGGCTGAAGTCCACATGCACATAAACCATTGGTGAGGAATATAGTTCTTGAACACTCTTGTGTTTACGCCCTTTTCTTTCAATTGATTTTGCAGCGTCTCCATGTATTGTTCGAAGGGAGCCGACTTCAGGAAACTCCTGAAAAATTGAATAAAAGGTTTTTCTTCTCTCACGGCTACAGTCACTGCAGGGCACATGTTGCAGGGAACGATCAATGCAGAACTCAATCCTGAAACTTCGGGAACGACATCCAGGTCATTGAAATGGATAGGCATTTGTATTTCCCTTTCTTTTCATCGTTATTCCGGGCCTAGCGTCCAAGCTAACCGGCGCGGCTTATCCGCGTCCGGTTCAGCGCCTTTTTCGACTCACTACGAGTTAGACACAAGGGCGCGTTTCTCTTCGTCCGAGAAATCCCGAGCTCCGTACTCAAGCACCATGCTGATCACGGTTGAGACGAACTCCTGCCGCTTTTCCTTGGACAGTACTGGTAAGAAGTGCTCGAAAAAACCGCGTACCATCAGAGGCATCCCCTTGGCAAAACACTTCGGCATTCGCTCTCGAAAGACCTCGCGGTCCATCAACTTCGAGATCATGGCATCTTTCTTCTCGGCAAGCGCCTTCTTGTCGATCAGCTCACACATGTTCGGCATCACGTTGGCCATTCTGTCCAGCATCTTCTCGCCGGCATCATCCTGGCTCGTGAACTCCGATTTCATGGTAAGCAATTCAGGAAGCATGGCAGCCATCATCTTGGGCATCATCTCCGCCATGTCGATGTCTGCCATCATCATGGGCATCATCTTGAGCATCATCTCTTGCTTCTCTTCGGACGAAACGCCCTTCATCATTACGGGCATCATGCCATTCATCATATGTTTCATTACGCTCATTACTACCTCCTGTGGCTCTTTTGTGGTTGTCGAACTCGTGAGTAGCGGGAAATAATTCGTGCATATTGACTATTTCGGAGTTAATTCTCGGACATTGGATGCCATCTTCCGGGCTTTGCGCATCTGTTCCACTGCGTCTTCTGAAGTCCTTGCCGGTACCGTTGTGAGCGATTCGATGCCGCCTGCTGCCCGTACGAGCATGGCGTTAATAAGATTCATTTCCGAACGATTTGGCTCCCAACAGAATGGGACATATCTGTCAGGAGCAAACCATGCAGATTTTTAAATGTATCCCCATGACAAATTCCTTCGGTAACCATTGGAACAATAATGAAACCAGGGATTAATAGATATTCAACGGAAATTCCGGTGGAGCATCAGCAGGATGAGGTGGCCCAGTCCTGACAAAATGGATTTGATCGGGTCTGCTGAATGCAGAAAACTACAAAAGATGAGAACGCGAGTGTTGTGCCGAAAACGTTAGCGGGTCGGTGTTGGTGTGTCAAGACTTTGTGCGTTCGGTGGGATTTGGGCGTTGGGAAAATTTTTCGTTCGCTTCCTTCGATTCCGCCAGGGCGGGACTCAGGATAAACAGGACAGGCAGACAGGCGCTGACAAAGCAAGAATGTCCTTGCATTCTTGCTTTTGGTATATTTAGACCGCGAACACCTCACCGAACTGCTCAAGCAGACCATTCTTAATGCGCAGCGTTCCCCTGCAGAAGTCGCTTGTTCAATTGAATTTGAACAGTTTACAGCAGTTGCCATAAATATGTTCCGATTGAAGGTAGGGTCAGGTTTCGGAACGGAATTCTGAAAATCGCTATAACAGGGGAGCCGGGGAGATTTTTGTTTTTTCATTTCCATCGAGCATCATAAAGAACCGCATTCATGAAATGCCCCGGTTGATTTAGCCCGACTCGATAAATTCCACCTTTTTCGGCCAATTTTTGACGATATCTAGGATGTTTCTTTTTGCATTTCGCTGAGGGGGCGACATGCAAAACGATCGTCTGGAAAAATACATATAAATTCAATATGCTGCCGGGGCTCTTTACCCGAGTCCCCCTCTCAGGGATTCGGGCAAACATACAGTTCCGTTGCGTCCTCTGCGACGCTGCGGTCATCGTTTCCATATGTCTGCAATCGGAACATATTTAGGACAACCACTATAGATATCAAATTTTCGTTTTGGATATAGAATATCTAAGATCTGACCACTACCCTTTCCCAAGGATATCATGATAGGTATTGAGCTATGGATTTTCCAGGATTTGTGATTATCCTGATATTAATGCCGTCAACCTTCAACATATTTTGGGACGCCACCGGATGGTCTAACCACCTCCAACGGTCATTTTATGAAATGGGGAGTGTTTGACGGCATCTCAAAAAAACAGTCGTGCGTTCATCTTTTCCGCCGTTGCGATCGAATAAACTAAATACAATAGGTTGGGGAGGTGATAGCAAGATAATTGCACGAAAAATACATTTCCAGAACCCGCCTGTTGAGCGTGACGGACTTTCCGAAAGAATATGATACGTCGTTTATGATCTGCAATCGGCTCCGACCTCACCTCCTCGCACGCATCAATCTAAAGATCTCTTCCAGCGCTAGCCCGAAATCCAACACAGCAAGCCCTCGTAAGATGGCGGGTGGTTTGAATACTTTTATATGCAATTTCCGAGGTGCGCATATGAGTCACTATCTCATCATACTGGTAAATCGCTCCTTGGCACGTTTTTTCACTCTCGAGCCGGTCGAGTTTCCCGAGCTGGAATCCCGCCCAAGATTAATGGCCTGCACTGAACTCGAAAACAGGGAAATCAAAGATAGCCAGGAGATTTTTTCGGACTCCAAGACCGGTCGAGGGGCAGCCCCCATGGGAGGCGGCGTCCATGGCTATGAAGATAAACGGGATCAGCACGTCAATGAATTGAGACGCCGCTTTGCCGTCGACGTTCTGGACCGGATTCAAAAACTGGCCCATACGAAACGCTCACGTGTCATCATACTCGCGGCATCGGCACGGATGCGCCGGTTTCTGTATCCCATGATGGAACCGTTTTCCCGACAGGGGTATCGGATCCACAAGCTCTCAAAAAATATTATTAATTTTTCACCACAGAAACTTCATGAATATCTGGCCGGGAAAGGACTGATCCACGAACAAAAAGGAGTGTGAGCGATACGCGGACTCGATCCAAACAGGGCTGTCGGCAAATTCGGCGGCAGATAAAGTGACTGAATGTCGGTTTGCCTGCAGATCCATATTTTTCCTTTGACGGACATCATCAGCAGGAGGAAAAATGAAAAAAGTCATGGTAACCGGAGCAGTTGGCCAGATCGGTTCGGAATTGATCCCCGTCCTGCGACAAAGACTGGGCGAGGAAAACGTTATTGCAGCAGGTCACGACAAAAAGCCTGATAAGACGTTGCTGGAATCCGGCCCGTTTCACTTTATTGACTGTACCGACATCGGCACCGTTGCCGAAGTGGTGAGGACCCATAAGGTGGATACGATTTACCATCTGGCGGCGGTTCTGTCGGCCAGTGGTGAAAAAGCCCCCCAGTTGTGCTGGAATGTTAATGTCCATGGCCTATACAATGTACTGGAAACGGCCCGCGAATATCGGCACGTACGGGCCTGCAACACCGAAAATAAATACTCCCCAGGACACCATTCAGCGTCCCGACACCATTTATGGTGTTAGTAAGGTCACCGGGGAACTGCTTTGCGATTATTATTACAAGCGGTTCGGCGTAGACACGCGGGGCGTCCGTTTCCCTGGTCTGATTTCGTACAAAACCGCACCGGGGGGAGGCACCACCGATTACGCCGTCGAAATCTATTTCGAAGCGGTCAAGCATAAGAAATACACATGCTATCTAAAAAAGGGAACGCTTCTGGATATGATGTATATGCCGGATGCGCTGAACGCTGCCATCAACCTCATGGAAGCAGATCCTTCATGCTTGAAACACCGCAATGGATTTAATGTCGCAGCAATGTCGGTTGCTCCGGAAACGATCGCTGCCGAGATAAAGAAAGTGATTCCCGACTTCGAGTTGAGTTTTAACATCGATCCAATTCGGCAGGCCATTGCCGACAGTTGGCCTGACAGCATCGACGATAGCGCTGCACGGGAGGAGTGGGGATGGCGCCCCGGGTACGATCTTAAATCCATGACCGAAGACATGCTGAAACATATCCAGGCAATCACGGAGGATGTGACATGCCCCGCTTAAAAATTGAAAACACGTTGAAGCAAAAACTGACCGAGCTCGATGGCAAAGGGCTGCTCAAAGGCAAAGAGATGGTCATTGTCGGCATACAGCCGGCAGAAGATAAAAAGGGCCCCCGATATGTGTTGAGCGGTTATCCGGGAAAAGCGTTTTTACGGATGAATTCGAACTCCTATCTCGGGCTTTCGTTGAACGCAGACGTCAAGAAAGCCGAAGAATCCGTTACAGAACATTTCGGGGTGGGGCCGGGAGCCGTCCGGTTTATCAGCGGCACGTATGCACACCACATCGCGTTGGAAGCGAAGCTGGCTGAATTTCACAAAAGAGAAGCCGCAATGGTCTTCAGTTCAGCCTACGCGGCTATTATGGGCGTGATTACACCGCTCATCGACAGCAACACAATTGTTATCAGCGATGCACTGAACCACAACTGCATCATCAACGCGATCAAGCTGTCGCGGCCCAAAGCCAAAGAGATCTATCGTCACCTCGATACCGATGATCTGGAAGAACACACGAAACGCTTCATCGGCAAGGGAAGTCGAGTGTTAATCGTTACAGACGGCATTTTCAGCATGCGGGGGGATCATGCGCCTTTGGACCGGATTGCAGAAATCGCCGACCGGTACGATGCGGTGTATCCGGAAGGGGTCAATATTCTCGTTGATGATTCTCACGGTGTGGGCGCTTTCGGGAAGACCGGCCGTGGCACTGAGGAGTACACGAAGGCGCAGGGCATCGACATGATTGTCGCAACGCTGGGAAAATCCCTGGGCGTCAATGGCGGCTATATCGCTGCCAGTGCGGCCATTATTGACTACCTTCGTGAAGCAGCACCGTTTTACATTTATTCGAACCCGATAACGCCGGCAGAGGCGGCAGCAGCAGCAAAAGCGCTGGAGATTTTAGACAGTAAAACAGGAAGCAAACTACTCTCGAAGCTGAGAAGACTTACCAGAAGATTCGAGGAAGGGCTGCTGGCGCAGGAATACGAGATCATTGAAAGTGAGCATCCTATCGTTCCGTTGATGGTCCGGGACACCAAAAAGACTGCGGAGATGGTCCGGTACCTGATCCAAAACGGTATTCTGGCCACCGGGTTGAATTACCCTGTTGTCCCCAGGGGAGATGAGGAAATCCGATTCCAGGTATCGGCCGATCATACCGAATATGATATCGATTATGCGCTCGAGATATTGCAAGCATTCAAAAATTGACAAAAACAGTCTATTTTGATAGTTATTAACAACCTTCTGTTAGCATTCTAATCGCTTCAATCCCCGGATCTTGCTATCAGGAGGTTTTTTTATGCACCTAGCATGGGATCTTTTCAGCGATCAGCTGAAATAAAACTTTACCAACGTGTTCATGTGGAGCGGCTGATTAGAATGAAAAAGAATATACTCTACATCCACGGTGCAAACATGTCGCCGGTTTCTTTCACGCTCATCCAAACCACCATGGGAAGCCATAACGTGGTGGCACCAGAGTATTCGATCGAAAAACCACTGGATAAAAATGTAAAACGGATCGCCCGATTAGCCCGAAAAGAATTTAAAGACCAGCCATTTGATATCGTTTCTCATTCCCTTGGGGGGATTATCGCAATTTTGCTTTTAAGAACGAGATTGCACATAGATCGGATTGTTACCATATCGACTCCACTAGGCGGTTCCGAGGCCGCTGCTTCGCTCCGTTTTATGTATCCGAATTATCAGTTATACAAGGACATCAATCCCAGCTCGGATATCATTAAAAAGGCCAATAACATCAAGCTGAAGGTTCCTGTCTTATCGATTATTACCACCGGCGGTAACAGTACGATACCGTTTATGAAGGAGGACAACGACACCATCGTCACGGTTGCTTCGCAAACCGTTTCGGATAATCCGGAATTCCATTATGTCGATTTAAATCACTTTGAAGTGTTACTGTCGGTGGAGGTTGCAGATAAGATCAAGTTATTTCTGGATGGAGAAAACGGGCGAAAACGGCGAAATTACATGCTGCCAAATAATACGATGAAGGACTTGCTGTCTCGAGTGAGATCTTTTGTAAAGTGAATGATTTTTTTTGCCTCTCACAGAGCTCTCAGAGGGCGGATATCCGATGTCGGAGGTCAGATGTCGGAGGTCGGAGGGCAGAGGACGGAAGACAGATGACAGAGGACAGATGTCGGATAGCAGATGTCCGGTCTTGGGGCTTCGCTTCTGAGTGCTACGATTCCACAAGTCGCATAGGCCATGCCGGACAAGCCCTTATTCCGACTGGCGATTTCAACAGACGGCACATGTCGGGATATGGGCCGCCGGACTAAAATTAAGCTCCCCGCAGCCCCGCAGGGCGGGATTTCCGCTTTGCTACAACAAGCTGCGTGGTATCAAAGGGGAGGATATCTATTCTTAACCCTCTCCCACCGCGGGGAGAGGGAACCAAAGGACACCCTGCAGCAAGCTACAGGGAATTATCAAGTTAAAGCACCCACTGCCTATCTTCTTGAATAATAAGATCCAGATCCGATTCCTCCAGAGCCTCCTCATCTCTTTTGCCGACGGGCACTCCCAGGATCAGAGCAACTCCCAAGATGGCCGTTGCAAAACCCATTAGCGAGAAAACAATATATTTCGTTTTCTCCCTGAAAATGATTTCGGCGTAGGAATCCGAGACATAGACGCCGTTATCGATATTACCCACGTGCGGTTCGAGGACCTTTCCGATGGTGTCAACTTCATACGCATGGAAATGTGTTTCGTAAAACCCATGTACCCCACCGATAAAAAAAAGAACTCCAAATGCGATGAGAAGAGTTGACCAGGCCGTTTTTGAACTCATGATCCTACCCTTTTATGGTTATGAATTAAAGAAAATATCTTGTTTTGGACAGCACTGGGGGTGGGTAAAGCAAGATGCGTGCTCGGAAGATTTTTTTAGACCTAAATTCTTTATAACATATTGATATAAATATAAATAAAAAATATACCGGGGACTCCAAACTTCCTGCCCCGGAGAGCGAACCGGCAGAAAACCTACAAAAATGACTGAAAATAAAATCGTTCGTCGATGTTATGAGACGCAACGTTGTCACCGATGGGGCAGAGCGGACAAAAGCAGGCTCAGGAAGCGTTCGTAATCCCACCCATCAGGCCCCTTGCTCAAGCCCAGGCGCACCACAATCAACTGCCGTGACGGAATAACTGTCATGTACTGGTGAAAGTGGCCCCAGGCGGTGATCATATCTTCGGGGATCGACGGCATCCAGTTTTCGCCGGCGGCATTTTTCCGATTGAGCCACCACTGCATCCCGTAGCTGAGTCCGGGAGGATCGCCGGCGGCCTCGTTGGACCGGTAACCGGCGGTGGGTGTCATGGATTTTTGGATCCAGCCCTTTGGCAAAAGACGGCGCCCTTCCCACCGGCCGTCGTCGAGGACCAGTTTGCCGAACCGGGCCCAGTCGCGGGCGGTGGCGTACACGTAGGAGGAGGCCACCCAGGTGCCGCCGGCATCGAACTCCAACTGAGCGGTCCGGATGCCGATGGGAAGCAGCACATCGCGCCATAAAAACCGAACATATTCGGTGTCATTGTCGAAGCTGCGCCGAAGCTGGTCGCTGAGAATATTCGTGGTCCCGGAAGCATACGACCACGGGGATGCGCCGTCCGCTGCGGTCCCGCGTTTGAAGGAGGCTGCATACCTTCCCATGTCCGGACGGCGATACAGCATGGTCAGCACATCGGAAAACGGGGAATAGGTTTCGCTGAATTTGAGACCGCTCTCCATCCGGAGCAACTGCTCGAGGCTGATGGTGCGGCGATCATCCTGCAGCCACTCCGGGCGCAGCTCCGTCGCCTCGAGGGACATGGCACCCTGATGGATGCGCCGGCCGATGGCCAGACTGAGGATGCTCTTTGACATGGACCACCCCAGAAGCAGAGAATTTTCATTGAAATCAGGATGGTACCGCTCTGCAAGAATGTTGCCCCGCCATATCACCAGCAGGGCCCGGGTGCGTCGCGTCGCTGCACCGCCCGACGGCTCGCTGAAGGCATATGCCAGGGCTTTGGCCATGGCAGAGGGGTCCACACGGACGGGCAAGGCATCGGCTGCGGCATCCGTTGAGATAAACGGGCCCGGGTGTCCGGAGCGGATGTCGGTTGTCGAGATGTTCGGGCGCGGAAATGCGTCGATCGCCGCCTCGTAGCCCGGATAGACCAGCACCGCGCCAAGGGGCGGACGATACACGGCGGTATTTCGGAACAGACCCAACAACGAGGCATGGACCGCACCGGTGTCGGGGTTCCACACCACTTCGGCGTATTTCACGAGAGGGTTGTCCTCCTGCAGCTCGCCCAGCACAGCGTCCAGGGGTTGACCGGTGACATTCACAAAGGAGCACGCCTGCTTGGCCGTATAGCCGGTCACACGGTAGCCCAGATCCCGAAGGATATACCCGGCACCGGCCAGGCAGGCGGCCACAAGAGATGCAACGATGACAACGGCCAGACGGCAACGTGCGGTGTGGCGTTGGGTGTTGTTCCGTGTCATGGTTCGGGTTTCGTTATCGACTGAAAATCGCAGGTCATCCCATTTTCGTCAGGGACTGACCAATCAGGATCCAAGGGGTCAAGGGGCCGGGTGCAATACGAAAAGCGCTGACTGAAACGAAAACAACAAAATCCTGAACCATTGACCTTTTGAAAAGACGCTTCCCACAGCACCGCTGCATGATTCATCGCTCCCTCCAACCGGAACACCTGTTTGACATTCACTATAAAAGGAAAAGTATGGATTTCAGTAGGTTGCTGAATACTTCTTGACACCGCCGGGCCCTTTCACTAAGGTCGTCGCTAACCCAATGATTGTCACATGCCAGTATAGATCTGCACATTCGACGAATACGCAAGGGAGAGCGATATGAAGTGGTTCCTGTATGTGTTCAGTTTTTTCCTGGTTGCCGGCGACGCCGGGCTCGTGCTCTACACCGAAAAGATGCGCCAATTCGCCAACAGCCTGATGACGGCAACCAATGAAAAGATTATTGCCATCGTTGCCGCGGTTATCGGCGCGCTGTTGATCGCTTCGGCAACATCCAGCCACCATCCGGGATTTATTATACTGTTGGGTGTGATTTCAATCCTCAAAGGGATCTTTATTTTCTTCAATCCAAGGGGTCTCTATGTCCCCGTCCGCCTGTGGTACCTCGAAACGGCCACGGACCAGACGTTCCGGCTGTTTGGGATCATATGGCTGATATTGGGGACGGCGATGTTCTCCTGGATCTGAATGGATTTCATGCGCGGCCCTGGTTCACTCAGTCATCTCATGAAATTTTTTCATCCGGTAGATAAACGTTAGACATCCATCAGGGGCATCGCTTGGCGGCGGATATTCTGAAATGGAGACATGTCGTGGACATGACCGCCCTTCTGCCATCCGAGGATGAGGTAAAGGCGACACTGGTCGAACGCATCGAAGATCTACCGCCATTTCCCCTGCTTGCCAGCAAACTGCTGGTTTCCGGAACCCCCGGTGAGACCGTCACCCGGATCGTGAGCACCGATCCGGCGATTGCCCAGCGGGTCCTTCAAATTGTCAATTCGGCACCGTTCGGTGCGTCGACGCGCTTCTCCTCCATAAACGACACTGTCGACCGGTTGGGCCCTGAAAAAGTCAGGTCCCTCGCGCTCAACCTTATTCTCTTCGACACCCTGATCAACCGTCTGACCACCTCTAAATTCGACCGGACCGTTTTCTGGAAGCACTCCCTGGCCCTGGGCGGACTCGCCCGGGCTCTGGCGGAACAGCTGGATTATCCGGATCCCGAGGAGGCTTACACGGCGGCATTGCTTCACGACATCGGTAAAATCGTGCTGGATGTGGCCGGCCGTATCCGGTACGGCGACTTTCTGCGGGAACTGAAGAACTATGACGGCCCGGTGGACGAGCAGGAGAGGGACATCATCGGCCTGAGCCATGAGGACATCGGTGCATATTACTGCCACCACTGGCATTTTCCCGAGCGGCTGGTGCTGACGATCCGGTTTCACCATCACCCGTTTGACCACCTCAAGCTGGATCCGGACACCAGTCTGTTGATTGCCATTGTGGCATTTGCCGATTTCATTGCATGGTGCCTGGGATTCGGCTCCTTTGACACTCTCCGGCAGCCGATTCTCAACCCGGATGTGGAGCGGCACCTGTCCGTCGACAGCATCCAGCTCACGGGATTGCTGGACCATATGGATCGGGATCTTTCCGTGGCCGCCGAGCATTACGGATTTTCCCATCCCTCCGCAAAAGATTTCCGGGAGCGGCTTCTCCGGACCAATATCCATCTGGGCCAGATTAACACCCGATATTACTACCTTCACGGCGATCTGCAGGAACAGGTTGAAATACTTTCCCGGCTGAAGGACAGCATCACCCGTCCCCACCGGAGTCTGGACGCCGACGACATTGTTTCGAATACCCTTGAGGCCATCCATGATGATTTCGGTTTCGACCGGATCATTGCCTTTACCATCGATGCCACAACACGGACGTTGAAGCCAACGGCGTTCAAGGACGTAACCGGTCTGGGGGCGGCTATCATGGATCTTGAAATCCACCCGGATTCATCTGACGGACAATTTGTGGAATGCCTGCGGAAGCATGTACCGGTGCTGATCACAGGGCGCAACCAGGAGGAAGCAAACGTCCTCTCGTTCCTGAACACCCGGGAGATCGGCATCGTGCCCTTCACCAGCAACAACAAAATCATCGGCGTGCTCGGTATCGACAATGCCGCCTCCGGAAAAGCGGTTCGTCTTTCGGACCTTTCGATGGTGTCCATTGTCGCCAACGAACTGGGCATGGCGCTGGAACATGCACGGGCCTTCGAGCAAGTCCAACAGCGGGCGGATTTTGACGGCCTCACCCGGGCGTACAACCGCACGGCCATCGATCGGTTGCTGGCAGAAGCCTATGAAGATGCCGCCAGGGGAGATGTGGACCTTTCCGTGGCCATGGTAGATGTGGATCTCTTCAAGGCCTTCAACGATCAATATGGGCACCTTGCCGGAGACAGCATCCTGAAGCTGATCGCCGGAACACTCATCAAATTTTCACGCCCCACGGAGATCGTCGGACGTTACGGAGGAGAGGAATTTTTCTGCATCCTGCGGGACACGGATATGGAAGGGGCCGTCAATTACGGGGAGCGGATCCGGACGAAAATCGAGGACCTGGGATATCTGCTGCGCAATCGCTTCCCCGATCACGAACTGACGATCAGTATCGGCGTGGCTTCTTTTCAGGCTCACATTCGTGTGAAGGAAGAGCTTATCGACATGGCCGATCAAGCCATGTATGCGGCCAAGGCGGCCGGCCGCAATCGCGTGATGATCGGATGGATGGACGACACAAAGAACATGCATATCGAGAAACCCAACTCTGTAAAAAGTTGAATACCACCCATCGCATCTGCTTTTCAAACTCGAAGTCCATGGATACCCTCGACAACGGGACGGTGGATCTGGTGGTCACGTCTCCGCCCTATCCGATGATTGCCATGTGGGACCGGGGGTTTAGCCGCGAAGACCCGGCCATCGGATCGGCGCTGGAAGCCGGAGACGGCGAGCTTGCATTTGAACAGATGCACCGCCAGCTCGATGCGGTGTGGAAAGAAGTCTATCGCATCCTGAAACCCGGCGGCATCGCCTGTATCAACATCGGTGACGCCACCCGGTCGGTGGCAGGCCGTTTTCGGTTGTTTCCCAACCACAGCCGAGTGTTGTCGTTCATGCTCGGTCTGGGCTTTGCCGCTCTGCCGGCCATCTTGTGGCGCAAGCCCACCAATGCGCCGACCAAGTTCATGGGTTCGGGCATGCTCCCACCGGGAGCTTATGTCACCCTGGAGCATGAATATATCCTGATCCTGAGAAAAGGCGCCCGTCGTCAATTCATCACGAAGGCTGAAAAGCAGCTCCGGCAGGAAAGCGCGTTTTTCTGGGAAGAACGGAACCGGTGGTTTTCAGACGTGTGGCTCGAGCTGAAAGGCACCGGGCAAGCCATGAAGGCCGGAGAAGGCAGGCGGCGGAGTGCGGCCTATCCGTTTGAAATACCCTACCGGCTGATCAGCATGTTCTCGGTAAAGCAGGACCTCGTCGTCGATCCCTTTCTCGGCACCGGCAGTACCATGATCGCGGCGATGACCGCCGCCCGCAACAGCATCGGTTATGAATCAGACCCCTCCCTGGAGGGGGCCATCGGTCGCAATCTGGCTGTTTCCCACGAGATTCTCAACCAGCGCATCCACCACCGCCTCCGGGCTCACTCCGAATTCGCCCAAAAGACAGATGGGCTGACCTATCGCAGCCGGCATTACGGGTTTCCGGTAAAGACCCGCCAGGAGATACAGATCTTCTTCAACCCCTTGATATCTGTTGAGACAGTTTCCCCGGATCGCGTCATCGCCCACTATGCGTCTCCGCCGGAAGACGCTTAAAAAGTCGGCCCGTGAGGCCGTTGGCCCGTGGGCCCTTCGTTAGGTATTGGGGATTGGGTATTTGGTATTCGGTAGTCGGTGAATCATCAATAGTCCCAGAATCCGGTCTTGATGACGAATACCCAGTAACCAGTACCGAGTACCCATCCCAGTATCCAGCGTCCAGCATCCAGCATCAAGCATCCAGCCCGCCAGAGGCGGGCAAGCCTCCGACCTCTGCCCTCTGTCCTCTACGCATCCGCCCCCTTCCATTCTTTCGGAAGAATAAAGGAAAAGGTCGATCCCTCCCCGCGGCGGCTGCTGACCCATATCCGTCCACCGTGGAACTCGATAATCCGTTTGGTGATGGGCAACCCCAGCCCGGTGCCCCGGGGCCGGCCCCCGGCATCGGTTTTGAGCTGCCGAAATTCCTCGAAAATCTTCTTCTGATCCTCATCACGGATACCGATGCCGTTGTCTGTCACATCCACCTGCAGATGCGCATCGATCTCCTTGAGAGTGATGTCGATGAGGCCCTCTTCGGGCCGGCAGAACTTCACCGCATTGGATATCAGGTTCACGATCACCTGGACCAGGCGGTCCCGGTCTCCCTGAATCGGCGGCACCTGATCGGGCAAGGTCAACCTGAGGGTAATCGGCTGTTCCTGAACAAGCTGGCGTGTCGCATCCACCGCATCCCGGAGAACATCCCGTAAATCCGTGGCAGCGAGCTGCCATTGCATTCTGCCCGACTCCATCTTCTGGAAATCAAGCACCTGGCCGATCAGCCGTGTGAGCCGTTCGGATTCCTTGATGACAATGGCTGTGAACTCGGCGTGCCTGTCGGAGTTTAATTCCGGCGTGTCATGCAGGATTTCCGCGATGGATCGGATCGATGTCAACGGGGTCCGCAGCTCGTGCGTCACGGTGGAAATGAACTGGTCCTTGAGCCGGTCCAATTCCTGGAGCCGTTCGTTGGCGGCCTTCAATTCCGTGGTAATGGTTTCCAGCTTTCGGCTGTAGGCAATCACCTGCCGGGCTTCATCGAGAATCTCCATGACTTCAGCGATCCCTAAAGGCTCTTCCTTTTCGATGGAGGCCACCATGACCCGGGCCGAGGCCGAACCGATGGCACCGGCCAGCAGCTTCTCCGCGTAGCTGACCAGGGCCGGATCAGCGGTCGGCGCACTTTCCCAGTCCGACTGGTACTGGCTGGAATACATGGCCAGGGCCCTGTCGGCCCGTTCCCGCCCAAGGAACCGCTGGAGCATGGAACGGATGTCGGGCACAGAGGCCGTACCCCTCCAGATCGTCGAATTCCCGGGGGCATCCGGCCTTTGGAATACATCGACAAAAAGGGCGGCCTGGTTGTGCTCGATGGCGGAGGCCCGGCTCAGCAAAGAGACCCCGATGTACAGCCCGGTATTGAACAGCAGACTCCAGAAAACGGCATGGGGTACGTGGTCGAAATCCTGCAGACCAAACAGCTGATACGGTCGCAGCAGCTCGATGCCAAACGGTCCCTGGGTAATCAGGCTGGAAGGCAAAAAGCCCGCCTCGGACAATGACGGGAGCACCAGGCAGTACCCCCAGAGGATGAAGCCGGCGATCAGCCCGCAGAGGGCGCCGGCCCGCGTTCCCGCTTTCCAGAAAATGCCGCCGATGATGGGCGGACCGAACTGGGCAACCGCCGTGAACGAAATCAACCCGATGGACACCAGGGTATAATGCTCTCCGATGAAATGGTAATAGGCATATCCGAGCATGAGCACGAGAATGATACCGGCCCGGCGAATGGCCAGAAGGAGCGTGCTCAAGTCCGGAACCCGGGTCAGCGTCAGCAGGGGCAGCCGCAGGAGCGTCGGCATGACCAGATCGTTGCAGATCATGGTGGACATGGCCACGGTCTCCACGATGACCATGCCGGTGGCCGCCGACATGCCGCCGATAAATACGAGGAGCGCCAATGCCTGCTGATGGTTGGCCATCGGCAATGTCAGCACGAAGGTGTCGGCATCCACCTCCCCACCGGGAAAATGCAACACCCCGCCGAAAGCAATGGGCAGCACGAAGATATTGATGGCCAACAGATACAACGGAAACAGCCAGATCGCTTTTTTCAGGTGTTCTTCGTCAACATTCTCCACCACCGCCAACTGGAACTGCCTCGGCAAGAAGAGAACCGCCAGCATGGAAAGAAGTATCGATATGCCCCAGTTGCTGAAGGCGCCGGGCTGGCTGCCGAGGGTCAAATCCGCCCGAAGCTCGGGATGGGCATCGACCTGCCCGACGAGATCCGCCATGCCGTTGTAGATCCCGTAAGTGACGAACGCGCCGACGGCAAGAAACGCGATCAATTTGACCAGCGACTCGAAGGCAATGGCGGCCACCAGTCCCTCATGGCGCTCGGTGGCATCCAGATGCCGGGTGCCAAACAGCAGCGCGAACAGCGCCAGCAGCATGGCCACATAAAATGCGGTATCCTGGAATATCGGCAAATCGGTCCCCTGTGGCGGCATGGCGATGGTCGGATATTCCTGAATGAGGAGAAAACTGATGGATATCGCCTTGAGCTGCAGCGATATGTAGGGGACAATTCCGAAAACGGCGATAATGGTGACGACAGCGGCAAGGGTCGCGCTCTTTCCGTACCTGGAAGCGATAAAATCCGCGATGGATGTAATCCGGTGGACTTTGCTGATACGGATAATTTTTCTCAGGATGAGCCATCCGGAGGCCGCCGCAAGCGTGGGACCGATGTAAACGGGCAAGAACCCCAGTCCGGATGATGCGGCCCGCCCCACGCTCCCATAAAACGTCCAGGCCGTACAGTAAACCGCCAGTGAAAGCGCATAGATATAGGGATTGCTGATGATGCTCCGGCCCACGTCGGCACGACGGTCTCCGTAGTAGGCAATGGCAAACAACAGCCCGATATACAAAAAGGAGATAAAGAGAATGGTGCCGGTTTCCAGCATCAGTCCGTGTTTCCTGTCGCCTTTGGCCGGGCGACCTTCACCTTGGTGACCAGGGCAATCAGGCCGATGATCACTGCCCAGGCTAAAAATGTGTAGAGATACAGTAGCGGAATGCCGAATATCCGATAGGTCAGATTGAAAAGGGACAACACAGGATAGTTGAAAAGGAGGATCCCGAGAAGAAATACACCGACGAGCCTGCGATTTCTAACGCTCTCTTTAGTCATGGTTGTTCAGCCCGTTTCAGCCATGGGACCTGATCGCTCGAAAGGGAAATGCAGATAGGGTGTTTCCATCACCACATGACAACGCATCAGGAGATGACCCATAATTTATTCGGGTAATTGAAAATGGGTGCCGCAGCAGCCGTCTCCACAACCGGTGGTCGATGCCATGGCCCGAACAACCTCCCGGCTTTCCGGCGTTGTGATCCCGAGAATCTGAAGTTTCATGTAAAATGGTGCATCTGTCTGCGGTGTGTAGGGAAAAGAGGACACCAGATGCTCCAACAATGCCGGCAATTCGTTTCCATTCAGACGCAGATGAAGTTCATCGCCCGGCAGTTTTTCCATCAGCCGGGCCTCTAACGGTGCCAGTCCTCCCTTTCCAATCCCGATGATGAACTCGAAGGTGAGCGGTCGATCTGTGAGGTCCATGGTCTCCGGCACAGTACCCGCCTCCAATGACAGACGCACTTTCTTTAGCGGCGATATTTTTTCAGGTGTTTCGATCATGGCACCTCCATCCGAAAGGGCTCACGGCTGGTGTCAGGATATCCTGGAATGGTTTTTGTATAATATATCCGGCAATGGTTGACAATATCAAGGCGTGGATTGAACCTGATGGAACCGATGACCGCAGGGTCGCAGAGGACGCAAATGGCTTTACCGACGCGCGTTTATTCTGAATCGACACCGAATCGGGATCGGGTCCATAAAAAAGGTTGATATTATCAGCTATTTAACATAGATTTTGGTGTTAATTCAGTATTTGCGGTCACTCTTGCGTGCACGTCCCCAGAACGACCTGGATGATGCCTGACCGATGGAGATGGATTCATGATCATTCGATGCTACGGAGCAAGAGGGTCCATTCCTGTTTCCGGAGACGATTACCGAAAATATGGTGGAGACACCACCTGTATTGAAATTCGGACACAGAATGATGAGATCATTATCATCGACGCCGGCTCCGGCATCCGCCGCCTGGGCAACAGGCTCCTGGAAGAAAAACGATTCGATGTCCATCTTCTGTTCACCCACTCCCACTGGGATCACATTCTCGGATTTCCGTTTTTCAAGCCGATTTACGACAAGCGGACGCGCGTCCATCTCATCGGATGCCCGTTAGCCCAGGGGGATATCAAAAAACTGATCGCCAGGTCGATGAGCCTGCCCTACTTTCCGTTCCTTTTTGATGAACTCCGCTCTGAAATCATTTACACCCCGGAATGCGTGGAAATGTACGAAATCGATTCGATGAAGATAGCCCCCATAAACCTGAATCACCCAAACCTGGGCTCCGGGTTCAAATTTGTCGAAGATGACAAAACCTTCGTTTTCCTCACCGACAACGAACTCGGACATCCGCACCACGGCGGCCGGACACCCGAGGAATATAGAACATTTTCAGAGGGTGCCGATCTTCTGATCCACGATGCCGAATACACCCCGAAGGAATACATTCAGACACGTGCCTGGGGACACTCCACGTATATCGATGCGCTGAATCTGGCCATCGAGGCCGAGGTGGCGCGGTTCGGTTTATTTCATCACAATCAGGATCGCACCGACTATGAACAGGATCAAATCGTATCGGATTGTCGAGAGATCCTGCTGAGCAAGCACATCGAAATGGATTGTTTTGCGCTGACCCAGGATACCGAATTGATCCTTTAGCCCGTGGGCCCGTTCGCCGGTTAACCGGTTTGCCGGTTGGCAGGTTTGCCCTTCGTCAGGTATTGGGTATTCGGTATTGGGTAGTTGGCAACTGCCAGAATCCAGGGCCAGTACTCCAGATGCCCTAACCGTTGTATCTTGTATCCTGGATCCTGCATCCCGTTGGCCCGTGGGCCCGTTTGCCCGTGGGCCCGTTGGCCAGTTCGCCGGTTAACCGGTTTGCCGGTTTGGCCGGTTTGCAGGTTTGCCCTTCGTCAGGTATTGGGTAGTTGGCAACTGCCAGAATCCAGGGCCAGTGCTCCAGATGCCCTAACCGTTGTATCTGGTATCCTGGATCCTGCACCCCGTTGGCCCGTGGGCCCGTTGGCCCGTGGGCCCGTTTGCCCGTGGGCCCGTTGGCCCGCTTGCCCTGAGCGAGCAGAGCGAGTCGAAGGGTGGGCCCGCCTGTCCAGCGGCTTGTGCGGCGTAGGTTAAATGAAGACGTAAGCTTCGATCTTTTGGTCCGAGGACTGCCGTGACAACAGACACCCTTCAAAAAATGCTGCGCTACCGGTGGCTGATCTTCTGGATTCTGGCGCTCTGCTATGTCCTGGTCTATTTCCACCGCCTCTGCCCCGCCGTCGTGGCCGTTGACATGATGCGCGACCTGATGGTCGGCGGCGCCCTGACCGGACTTCTGGGATCGGCCTACTTTTACCCCTACGCGGTGATGCAGCTTCCGGCAGGGCTTCTTTCAGACTCATGGGGCCCCCGAAAGAGCATTACGCTCTTCTTTTTTGTGGCGTTCGCCGGCTCTATCGTTCTGGGCCTGGCCCCCAACGTTGTGATCGCCATTATCGGACGGACCCTGGTCGGCATTGGGGTCGCCATGCTCTTTGTCCCGACCATGAAAATCCTGGCGGAATGGTTCCGTGTGGGAGAGTTCGCGCTGATGACCGGGATCCTGATGGCCATGGGGGGTATCGGTTCACTGACAGCCGCCACACCGCTGGTCTGGCTCAGTTCGGCAATCGGATGGCGGATGTCTTTTGTGGTGGTCGGCATCATCACCCTGGTGCTCGGCCTGCTGGTCTGGATTTTTGTCAGGGACCGACCGTCGGACTTCGGATGGCCCCCTCCGGAAGCACAGCCCCAATCCTCCGCCCCCAAGGTCCGCCTTCGCGAGGGGGTGGCAATGGTTCTGAAAAACCGGTATTTCTGGCCGCTGGCGATTTGGTTCTTCTTTGACTGCGGTGTGTTCTTTTCCTTCGGGGGATTATGGGGCGGCCCTTATCTGATGCATGTCCATGGCCTGGATAAAGAGGCCGCCGGACGGATCCTCTCCATGCTCGCCATCGGGATGATCATCGGCAGCCCTGCGCTGAGCTATCTGTCGAACAATGTCTTCCGGGCCCGCAAACCGGTCATCGTGATGTCCATCGTCGTGGTGGTTGTAATTACCGGACTGCTGGCGTTTTACACCGCCCGGATTCCGGTCCCAGGGCTTTACCTGATCTGTCTGGGGCTCGGGATTTTCTCCAGCGCCATCGTGGTCATCGGCTTTACCGCCACCAAAGAATTGTATCCGGTTCAGATCGCCGGAACCTCCATCGGTCTGGTGAACCTGTTTCCCTTCTCCGGCGGGGCCGTCTTCCAGCATGTTCTCGGGTGGGTGCTGGATACCCACGGAAAAGTCGGCGACGCGTTCACGCCGGCCGGCTACCGCTCGGCGTTTCTCATCCTGTTTTTCTGTGCGATCATCGCGTTTGTGTCGAGTTTGTTTATAAAAGAAACCATGAAGTGAGTTTCCCTCTTTTTGTCATTCCGGCTTGCGAGGATGTGCCGAAATCGGAAACACCGGGCGGTGGATGATGTTGTCATGACGGACACGTTTCAGGTACTGTTTTGAGACAGGTTAGAACTGCGACACCGCCTGGAGGGAGAGAAACCGGCGTTATACCTGGCGACTGGACTCCGGCCGTCGCCGGAGTGACGGAGCGCAAAGATGACGTTTGTCGATAAACATCCAATTTCCATGGGGCACCGCGTCGATCGGTGGATGCGCCTTATCCTGTCGGTGTCGCTGTTGTTCCTGGCGTTTCCCACCCGGGTTGCCCCGGCAGATGTGGCAGGGGATTCCGCCGTATTTCGACAGCGGCGCCTTCAGATGGTGGCCGGCCAGATTCAGGCCCGGGGGATCCGCAACCCCGATGTGCTCGGTGCCATGCGTCGGGTGCCGCGGCATCTGTTTGTTCCTGGAAATCTTCACGATAGCGCGTATCGGGATCATCCCCTGCCCATCGGGGCCGGACAAACCATTTCCCAACCCTACATCGTTGCACTGATGACGGAGCTGTTGGCGCTCAACAAACAAGACAGGGTTCTGGAGATCGGCACCGGTTCCGGCTATCAGGCGGCCGTCCTCTCCCATGTCGCCGGGGACGTCTACTCCATGGAGATCAAGAAAGATCTCTACGAGAAGGCGAAAGACCGGCTGGCAACTCTGCATTACGACAATGTGCACGTCCGGCATGGAGACGGCTATTTCGGTTGGGAGGACGCCGGCCCCTTCGATGCTATCATGATCACGGCGGCGGTGGATCATATCCCCCCGCCGCTGCTGGGTCAGCTCAAGGTCGGGGGGCGCCTGGTGCTTCCCCTGGGGAACCCCTTCAGCTACCAGAACCTGATCCTGGTGACCAAATTCGGCACCGACACCTCCGTGCGGCAGATCACCGGCGTGCTCTTTGTGCCCATGACCGGTCGTGCGTTGAAGGGGCAGGACACGTCGCCTCCATGATCCACGCCGCCGTCTTTTTTCTCTCCCTTTCCGCCCTGGCCTTCGAGGTTGTTCTCACCCGTGTGTTCGCCATCACCCAGTGGAATCATCTGTCGTTTATGGTGATCAGCCTTGCCCTTTTCGGATTTGCCGCCAGCGGCACCGTATTGAGCCTGGTCGAAACCCACATACCGGGTTGGCAGACCCGCTTCACCAGGCCGTCCGGTCTCGCCATGCTGGTCGCGCTGTATACCGTATCGGGACTGGGCGCTTTTCTGACCCTGTTGCGGCTTCCCCTCGACTATTTCCTGCTCCCCCTGGAACCGGTCCAGGGGGTATATCTGCTGCTGGCCTATCTGACCCTGGCCCTTCCCTTTTTCGTTGCCGGATCCGCCATCTCCATAGCCTACACGGGCTTTCCGGATACCATCCGATTCACCTACTTTGCCACCATGGGCGGATCCGCCTGCGGCGCTCTGCTGCCGTACTGGCTGTTGCGCTATTTTGAGGAGGGACAGCTCCTGGTGCTGATCGCCTGCATCCCCTGTCTGGCGCTGGTTCCGATCGGCGCCGTTCGGTTATCTGCGAAAGACCGTTTCACGTACCGACGCTACAGCCCTGTGATTGCCGCATGGTGCATCATCATGGCCATTGCGGCCGCCCTGTTTCTCTGGCGCCAGGGGGGGTTGCTGGACATCTTTCCCTCCGATTACAAGTTGCTTTCCCACACCCTCCGGTTTCCCGACACACGTATCTCCTGGAGCGGGGGAAGTATTCGAGGCCGAATCGACCGGGTCGAAAGCCCCTACCTCCGGTTCGCCCCCGGGCTCAGCTTGACGTATACCGACAAACTGCCCCCCCAATCGGCGCTGTTCCGGGATGCCGACGATCAAACGATACTGTATGACCGGGCAGGACGCCCCGGTCTGGATTTTGCCCGATGGACCCACTCTTTTTCAGGCTATCATCTGGCAGGTCGGCCCGATCGGGCGTTAATCATCCAGCGCGGTGGCGGTCTGGCCATTGCCTGCGCCCTGGCTTCCGGAGTTCGCGACATCACCGTTCTGGATCCGCATCCCCTTTCGGCCAGATGGATCCGGGAACATTATGGTCTGAATGTCCGGGACCAACACCCCAGAGCGTTCCTTGCCGGAACCGGGCAGCGTTACGATGTCATCCATGTCGAATCATGGGGACCGTCCATGCCGGGCGCAGGGGCTCTGGATCAGTCGTTTTTGCTCACCACCCCGGCTATGGCAGAGTACATCGCCCACCTGACAGACACCGGAATACTGGTCGTTTCCGGCCGTCTGCGGCTGCCCCCCGCGGATGTGGTGCGTCTCTGGGCTGCAGCACGGCAGGGCCTTCTCGACGCCGGGGTTGTCGATCCGGAAGCCCGCCTGGCGGTGGTGCGCAATTGGGATACGTTTACCCTGTTGGCAACGCGGACCCCCGTCATCGATTCGGAATCGCTGATGAACTTCTCCAAACGGTTGAATTTTGACGTCGTTTATCTGAAAACACCCCATCCGGATGTCGTCAACCGATACAACATTTTCGATGCCCCTTCCATCACGACGCGCTGCGGCGACTGGAATCCGCGTACCGGGACGGTACGGAGCAGCGATATTTCTCGGAGAATCTGCTCGACGTGGCGCCCCAGAGCGACGATCGCCCCTTTCCGAACCGTTTTCTGCGATGGGACCGCATCGGCTCCATCTATCACTCGTTCGGCGGTCGGTTGTACACGCTGCTCCTGTCCGGAGAGGTGGTCATCGTGGTCGTCCTGATCGAGGCCGCTGCCGTCGCTGCCTTACTGATGGGTCTTCCGTTGATATCCGCGCGTCGATCCGTGAAGAAGATCTCTTTATCCGGCATTCTCTACTTTCTCGGGGTGGGGGCCGGCTTCATGCTGGCGGAAATGTACCTGATCTACAAGCTGGTGCTCGTCCTGGGTGATCCCATCATCAGCATGACCGTGGTCCTTGCCGGGTTACTGGTCTTTTCGGGGATCGGCGGCATGCTGTCGAGCCGACTGCCTGACAGGTCGATCCCGTATGTGCTTCTGTTGGTGGCAGCGGTTCTGTTTGTCACGTTTGCTGGAACGGAATGGCTGTTTCAAGGGATACTGGTGATGCCGGAGGGCATTCGGCAGGCAGCGGCCGTCGGCATGCTGGTACCCATCGGCCTGGTCCTGGGGCTTCCCTTTCCGATGGGCATGCAATATCTTCTGGACAGCCCATTGGAACGCGCTTACGGTTGGGCCGCCAACGGATGCACCTCGGTGATCGGCTCCATCGCTGCCGCCCAGATCGCCGTCAGCAAGGGGCTTTCGACCATCCTGGTGGCGGCCGTTGCCGCCTACCTGGTATCATGGGCGGCGGTCGTTGCGGCTCGCGGCCGGCGGGGTAACGATTGATCGTGTGATGTCCCACAGGCACGCGTTATAGCGATTTTCAGAATTCCGTTCCGAAACCTGGACCCTACCTTCAATCGGCACATAGTTATGGCAACTGCTATTAACGTTGCGCACTAGACCGGCGCACAGCCGAAAACGATAGTGAAACGGATAAGTGGAAGCGTTCAGCCGGCCCGGACCGTGCACCATGAAAATACTGCTGATCTATCCATATTTTTTAGAGGAGCGCATTCACGAGGAAGATATCCGCGTGCCGCCCATCGGTCTTTACACCGTCGGTGCATCGGCGGCCGCCGCTGGCCACGACGTGAAGATCGTCAACTGGTACGACAAGCGGGGCCGGGCAGAAGAGATTCGACAGGCCATCGCCGAGGCGGTACCGGATATTATCGGTGTTTCCATTCTCCACGGCAATCGGTGGGGGGGAATAGATATTGCCCGGATGGCAAGAAAGATCGCTCCCCGGACACCGATTGTCTTCGGCGGCATCGGCGCCACATTTCTCTGGGAGCAGCTTCTCGATAGAATTCCCGAAATCGACTACGCGATTATCGGGGAAGGCGAAGTTTCGTTTTTGAAGATCGTCCAGTGCGTTGAGCGCAACGCTCTCGAAGAAATTCCGGACATACCGGGCATCGCTCTCCGCATCGATGGGCGTCCGGCCAGAACGCGCCCGGGACAGGTGATGCAAGAGTTGGACAGCCTGCCGGACCCGGCCCGCTATTTCACGTTTCAGCATGTCGTGTCTTCACGGGGGTGCCCGGGGAACTGTTCGTTCTGCGGCTCCCCCCTGTTCTGGGGACGAAGGGTCCGGTTTCACGGGTCGGATTATTTTGTAGATCATCTGGAACGCCACCATCGGAACGGTGTGAAGTTCTTTTACATCTCCGACGACACGTTCACCCTCCGGGCCGGGCGCGTCGTGGATATCTGCCGGGACATCATCGACAGGGGCCTGCCGATCACCTGGGCAGCCATTTCCAGGGTGGATGCCGTTTCAGAAACCGTCCTCAAGTGGATGCGGATGGCCGGCTGTATCCAGATCAGCTACGGGATCGAGAGCGGTTCCGAAAAGATCCGCCGGAATTTAAACAAATCCGTCAGCATCGACCAGGTGCGACACGCGTTTGCCCTGACCCGGCGGTTCGGGATCATGGCAAGGGCCTATTTTATCTATGGCTGCCCCGGCGAGACCGATGAGACCATTGCGGAAACCCTGGAGCTGATCCGGAATATTCAGCCGCTGAGCGCCATTTTCTATTTGCTCGACATCTTCCCGGGAACGGCCCTTTACGACGATTACATCCAGCGGACCGGCGCGTCCGACGATATCTGGATGGAGCGCATCGAAGACATACTCTACTTTCAGACAGACCCGGCCCTGGACCGGGAGAAGATACTTTCCTGGGGTGACACCCTGCGACACGAATTTTTCCGCAGGCTTCCGGATTTTGCAGGAGATATCGATCTCACGGACGATCCGGACCTGGTTCCGTTCCATGCCGATTTTCTATCACGCATGGGAATGACCTTCTCCCATGGCGATTATGCGCAGCACCCGGACATACCCCGAAAGGAGCAAACCGCCGAGCACCTGTTCCGCCGGGCCTTGTCGTATGCACCGGTTCATCGCGCGTACCTGGGGCTTGGGGTACTGCTCCAGAAGCGAGGGGCGGCGGCCGAATCGGTGGCTCTTCTTCGGGAGGCGACGGACCGATACCCAAAAAGCGACGAGTTGCAGACCTGCCTGGGCATCAGCTATATGAATCTCGGCCGGTTTCGCGACGCGCTGTCCTGCTTTGGAAAGCTCATCCGACCGGAGCCGGCAGCAGAATACATCGCCGAGTGTCAACGGCACCTGAACAAATGAAACGGTACTTATCCGCCGCGGACAACCGCAGATTTACCCTGATACATACAGCGGAAGCTGTTTTACAAATTGAACAGGGCAAGCGGGCTAACGGGATGCAGGACCCAGGATACAAGACCGGATGCTGGATGCTTGTTACTGGATACCGGATGCTTGTTACTGGATACTGGATGTTTGTTGATGGATGCAGGATCCTTGTTGATGGATGCAGGATCCTTGTTGCTGGATGCTGGAAGGAGATAGATGTCGGAGGTCGGAGGTCGGAGGCCTGCCCGTCCGCCTGAGGCAGATGAATCTTTGGCGGGTTCGAGGCTCAGGGCCCATGGCATAGGGCTCAAGGCTTGCCCGCCGTTGGCGGGTCAGAGGTCGGAGGTCGGAGGTCAGAAGACGCAGGACCGACGACAGAGGACAGATGGCAGAGGACAGCTAAGACATGAGGACGCACGGGCCAAACCGGCCAAACCGGCAAACCGGCAAACCGGCAAACGGGCCCACGGGCCATCGGGCCCATTTCCGGATCCGACACTTTCGTTGTCGTGATCGCCCCAGGGGCCTATACCCATCTATCGGGCGGCAGCCATGATTCCCGAAGAAGCGATACCACTCATCGAACATATCGACGCCGTTATCGATTTGCTAAAAAGCAAAGAGTGTGATGATATAGTTTCCTATCTCGTGTATTACAAATCTCGAATTAAAAATGATTTTACCGCGACATTGATCTGTGGAGACCTGGCCGGGATGTGCCGCCCGGAGGCATGGGGGGACCGGTACATCGGGGGCATGGACAGGGCGACATGGCTGGTTCTTCTGAATCGTCTGCAATCCGTGTGCATATCGACTTTCAACGACATAAAGAAACGACAGGCCGCAGCACCATAACGAAACACCAGGGATGGTGGCGAGGGGAAAGGATCCTATGGCGCCCTGCCGGGGACGTCGAACACAATGGTTAAAGGAGGGCAAGATGCTCAGGAAAACGTTGATGACAGGGGTTTTGGCTCTGCTCATGATTTCACCGGTCCAGGCCATGGACATCGGGAAGGTAACGATACCGGATACGATGGTCGTGGGAAGTGACGAACTGATCCTGAACGGTGCCGGGATTCGAAAAAAGGCGATCTTCAAGGTCTACGTCGGCGCGTTATATCTGACCAGCGAGGAAAGCGATCCACAGGTGATTATCGACAATGACGATCCCATGGCCATCCGCATGCATTTTGTTCGTAAAGTAAACTACCAGCAACTGATAAAGGCATGGAACGACGGTTTTGAAAATGCCACAGGCGGCAATACCGACCCCATCGGGAAGGAAATCGATCTGTTTAATTCCTTTTTCACCGAAAAGGCCGTAACGGGAGATATTTACGATTTTACCTACACACCGTATGAGGGGTTGAGTGTGATCATAAAAGGGCAGCGGATCGGTACCATCGCCGGTTTCGAATTTAAAAAGGCCGTCTTCGGGATTTGGCTGGGCGAAAAGCCGGCAGATAGCGGCCTGAAAAAGGGCATGCTGGGCAACTGATCGCAGGTGACCTTGCGGCGCGAGCGTGCATCCCGTTGCGCGGGGCTCCCGGGCACGTCTCACGCAGGCCCTCTTGAATCCCCGAAGTCGGATGCGATGTCTCAATATTTTCCAATTCATTGGCGACAGCGACCCCCAATGACTGCGCACATGTGTACGACAGTGCCGGCATGAGGGACTACGTCCACGGATACTCGGAACGGGAATCGACGCGCCTCAAAGATCAGGCCGATACCCTCGCCGCCTTACTCCACCACGACACCGCCTATCCACCCGGCAGCCGGGTGCTGGAAGCCGGGTGCGGCACCGGCGCTCAAACTGTGAGCCTGGCGGCAAACAGCCCGGAAGCCGATATCCTGTCCATCGACATCCGCCCGGACTCTCTGGCGCTTGCCGAACGCGCGGTGACGACAGCAGGCGTTTCCAATATCACGTTCCAGCAGGCCGACCTGTATCATCTTCCCTTCGACGAGGCATCCTTCGACCACGTGTTCGTCTGTTTTGTGCTGGAACATCTGCCCAATCCGGATACCGCACTGCGCTGTCTCGGAAGGGTCCTCACGCCGGGCGGCACGATTACCGTCATCGAAGGGGATCACGGCTCCTATTACTGCCATCCCCGCAGTTCGAAGGCCGACCGGGTTGTGCAGTGCCTCATCGATCTCCAGGCGGAGATGGGCGGCGACGCGTTGATCGGCCGACGGGTATACCCCTTGCTTGTCGGTGCAGGATTCCGGTCCGTATCGGTCTCCCCCCGAATGGTCTATGCCGACAGCAGCCGCCCGGATCTGGTCGAGGGCTTCACAAAAAACACGTTCACCGCCATGGTGGAAGGTGTCGGCCCACAGGCGATCGCATCGGGCATGATTGACAAGAAGACCTGGAACGAAGGTATAGCGGCGCTGTACCGGGCCGCCGAAGCGGATGGAACGTTCTGCTATACGTTTTTTAAAGGGGTGGCCATCCGGTAGCCCGATTTTTCCCGGCACCCTGCGGCGTGTTTATGTTTCGGATTCCGGATCACGTCCGGAATGACGCGGTGTGTTCATCGAAGCACTCTAGTCGTTGCCATAAATTTGTTCCGCTTGAACATACCGGGTTTCTGTCAAACGGGTATCGTATCGGGGGATGCGGAGACGGGACATGTTCGGTATCGGGACACGACGCTAACCCGAAAATTGCATGAAATCTTTTCAGCACTTGGCTAAAAAGAATCAAATTCAATATGTTACCGTAAACACGAGCATGTGAGAAAGAATGCAATTTGCAATGTTCAATATACTTAAAACTGACTGAAAAGATTTCACCCTTCGGGCCAAACGGAGACTTTTATGGCCGGCGTTATTCGAGGTTCGCTGTAGATTTACTACAGCTTCACCTCGAAGTGCCTTGGCCATAAAAGCCTCCATTTGGTGCAATGTCCGGGTTAAGAAGATGCCCGGCTCCGGCGTCGCGACATCAGCCCTGCCCCCACAACCCCTGCCGCCCCCATGGTCATAAATCCCATCCCCCACGCCAGCCGGCCGCTTCCGAACACATCGAGCACCACGCCCACCACCAGTGGTCCCAGAAACGCGGCACCGAACCCGAAGGTTGAGTGCACCGCCAGGGTAGCACCCCGGCATCCCGGCGGCGATGCGCCAACGGCACCTGCAGTCAAGGCGGCGCTGTCTCCAAGAACCGTCATTCCGTATAGCACGGCGAGCACGCAAACCCAGGTGTACGGCAGCCCCGGCGCGAAACCGAAAATCGCTGCCAGAACGCCGGATCCCAGCATCACGGTGACCACCACCGGTTTCCGGCCGAATATCCGGGCCAGTTCATTTCCGCCGATGCTTGCCGGCAGGCCGACCAGACTGATCAGAAACGCAATCTGCGTCGGGCGCAACATCACCGTCCCGTGTGCTTGAAGGCTCTGGCTGAACGTCAGAAATGCCACGATCCAGGATCGCATGCTGAACAGTTCCCACATGTGAGCGGCATATCCGAGGATATAGGCCCGCACCCGTTGTTCGCGCCATACGGTAACGAACGCCGCCGGGATGCTTGCCGGTCGATCCGCCGTGCGCCGGCGACCCGGCGGAACAAAGAGGAGAACTCCGGGAATCACCAGTGCCGGCCCCAGGGAGGATACGGCGAACGTCCAGCGCCACCCGGCCAGTGCGTTCAGTTCTCCGGCTATCAAATAGGATATTCCGGCCCCGATACCAAAGGCGGCCGTGTAAAACGATACGAACCGGTTCTGAAGAGGACCTTCGGTGTGATCGCTCACCAGTGTCAGCCCGGGCATGTATATTCCGGCCAGGCTCACACCGCTCATGGTTCTGAGAAGCAGTGCCGAGATAAATCCATCGGCCAGAAGGCTGTAGCCCACGGATGCCAGAAATCCGATAATGCCCCCCACGGCGACTATTTTGCGGGCATCGACCTTGTCCGCAAGACCGGACAATAGCGGCACCGAGAGCATGTATCCGGCATAGTAGCCCGCATTGATCCAGCCGGCCTGGGTGTTGGTAAGGGCCCACTCGGACTGGAACAGCGGCAACAGGGACGGGAAGGTCGCGATACCGGCAAGGCCCAGAATTTCAATGGCGCACAGAATGAATGTATGTCGGTACTGATATCGGGCGGTCATGGCGCGTTGCGATCCGCTTACCCGGAAAGATTACTGAAGTCTTCTCCAACAATGGATGAAAGGGCACCGCGTCGTGGTGTTATAGACTATTCCGACCCGTCCGGCAATTATTCCCCTTACAGGTTCAATGAGCCTGGTTTCGGTCTGGAAGGACGTCGCTCCCGCCATAATAACAACTCATACTTTACCTGCGGAAGTTTAACCGGTAAGACTATTTCATCAAGGGAATAAAACAACCCCGCTGACACGAAGAGGAGGACACCAAATGGCACCAAAGAAAAGAAAAATGAAACGGGACATCGAAAAGACATACACGGTGGAGCAGACCGTGGCCAAACTCCGGAGACTGGCCGAGTGTCTGGAACAGGGCAAGCCGTTCCGTATCCAAATTGCCGGTGAACGGATAAACATTCCGAAGGGGGCTGTATTCACCATTGAACACGAGCGGTCTGGAGGCGAAGAAGAAGTCGAATTTCAATTTCGATGGAAACGCGACTAGCGACCTCTTTGGCCCGGGCATTTCATGAAGTGTCCAGGCTATTCCTTCAACAGATGCAGAAACTTCCGATTGGCCCCGGGAAACGGGTACCGGTCCAACTGCCGGTAAGATACCCATCGGTGGGCCACCGGTCCCCGGCGACGAACCCTTCCTGAAAGATACCGGCAGCGGAAGACATCCAGAATAATTTTGAAATGGCTGTAGGCGTGACGGACCCGGGTCAGGTGGCTTTCAACGGCCACCGCCAGGTTGACCTCCTCTCGGATTTCGCGAACACAGGCCGCTTCCGCTGTTTCACCCCGGCGTACCTTCCCGCCGGGAAATTCCCACAAGCCGCCGAGCATCACGTCAGGGCTGCGGCGTGTGATCAACAAGCGCCTGTTTTTTTCCACAACACCCGCCGCAATGTGGTATTGGGGCACCGGTTTTCGCTTTTCTTTTTTGGGATAGGCGTCGACCCGCCCGGAGAGAAAGGCCCGGCAATAGGCGGTCAGAGGGCACGTTTTGCAGGAAGGGCTCCGTGGGGTGCAAACGAGGGCGCCGAGTTCCATGACCGCCTGGTTGAAGGTGCCGGGATGTGCCCTGTCCAGAAGCGATTCTGCCATTTTTCGAAATACGGTCATCGAACCTGATTGATTGACGGGGGCATCGACCACAGAGAGGCGTGCCAGCACGCGTTTGACGTTGCCGTCCACCACGGCATAGGGTTTGTCGAACGCGATGCTGAGAACCGCCGCTGCGATGTAATCCCCGACACCGGGAAGCGCCCGGAAATCGGCCCAGTTCGAAGGAACGCGCCCGTGGGTTTCGGCATGCAGGCGCCGAGCCGCCCGGTGCAGGTTCCTGGCCCGGGCATAATAGCCCATCCCTTCCCAGCTTTTCAGAACGGACTGAAGATCGGCCCGTGCCAGAGAAGCCACGTCCGGATACGCCGTCACAAAGTTATTAAAATACGGGATGACGGTCTGGACCTGGGTTTGCTGGAGCATCACCTCGGAAACCCAAATGCGATACGGATCCCGTGTTTTTCGCCACGGCAGATCCCGCCGGTTTTCCACATACCAGTCTGTTAATTTTCGCTGTATGGCGCTGATGGCGGGCGTTTTCATGACATGCGCGGTCGGGGCGTCGTTTGTCGCCGGTAATACCGGACCGAGTCCAGTGAATAAATTGCCAGGGCCATCCAGATCATGACAAAGGTCCAGAGCCGGGCCGATTCCAGGGGCTCCTTCCAGAGAAAAACCGCCAGAAAAAACGTGCACGTCGGGGCAAGGTACTGCAGGAAACCGATGGTCGAAAAATGGAGCCGTCGAGCCCCCCGTGTAAACAGAATCACCGGCACCGCGGTAACCAGGGCGGTGTTCATCAGCAGGACATCGGTGCTGAACCCGACCCGGAGGAAGGCACCGGAGCCCAGGCGATTGGCGTAAACCAGGTATCCGATGGCGGGTATCGTCAGTAAAAAGGTCTCCACGGCCAACCCCACCATGGAACTGACCGGTGCCACCTTTCGAATCAACCCGTAACCGGAAAAGCTGAATGCCAGTCCAAGGGACACCCAGGGGACTTCCCCAACGGACACCGTCAGGTTCAACACCGCCACACCGGCCAGCAGCACAGCCACGATCTGGGCGGGCCGCAAGCGCTCACCCAGAAGGACGACACCGAGGAGCACATTCACCAGGGGATTGATATAGTACCCGAGACTGGCTTGCAGGACATGGTCGCTGTTGATGGCCCAGATGAACAGGAACCAGTTGAACCCGACCAGCAGGGTAGTCATCAGCAGCGCCCCCAGCCGCCTTCCCTGGCGGAACACGCTGACGAATTCATTCCAGCGGCCGTAAACAAACAGGAACGGCAGCAGCAGCAGGAACGACCAGACGATCCGATGCATGAGAATTTCAAAGGCGGGCACGGTCTTCAGGGTCTTGAAGTAGATGGGACTGAGCCCCCATATCAGATAGGCGGAAACCGCGTTTCCCAGGCCGACGAGGGCCCGCCGCTGTGAATCCTCTATAGCGTTCATTTCCTGTGGGCCATCCGAAGGTGTCATCCGTTTCGCGCCCGACGATTTAAAATTTGCCACATTAGTCTTTATCCGCGGGGATGTCAAAAAAATTGGATGGACCGCGCCTCCGCCGGGGTAGCGCAGAGGTATCCGGGTCGGCCGCCGAAATGGTTTCAACGCTTTCCATCGTGTCCCGGATCGAGACAGGCGGGGAGGTTTTGAAACCATCGATACTGTCTCAATCTGTTTTTGAGACATTAATGTCCCACAACGCTGCCTCAATCCGGTCAACGGGTGGCGTGAGGTCCATGTTCCCGGCTACGGCGTCGATGATCGCCGCCGAGGATTCGATCATCGCCGCCGAGGATTCGATCATCGCTATAGCGGTTGCCATAAATAGGTTCCGATTGAAGGTGGGGGCCAGGTTCCGGAACGGAATTCTGAGAATCGCTATAAAACTTATGGCGAATTGGGTATCCGGAAAAAAGGGTTTGTTTTTTCGATCCGTCTTTGGGAAATAACAAGGGCCGGCGCGGCACCGATGACATGTCTCACGCGTTTCATGCAAACCCATGGCGACGGCATCCGTCACGGGTGCGGGTGTCGGCGCACTAATTTGATATCATTTGTATTTTTAAAAATACCGATTTAAATCAAAACGTGGCACGCATTTTGATTTAACTGAAAGTACCACATTACAATAGCCGTTCATCATGTATCCGGCGAACCACCAACAGGAAGGAGAATTTTATGAGTAAGACCGAACAAAACCTGAAAGATGCGTTTGCAGGCGAATCCCAGGCCAACCGAAAATATCTTGCCTTCTCCAAAAAGGCGGAAATGGAAGGTTATGCCCAGGTGGCCAAGCTGTTTCGTGCCGCGGCGGCCGCCGAAACAGTCCACGCCCACGCCCACCTGCGCGTTCTTGGCGGCATCCGGGCCACAAATGAGAACCTCCGGGAGGCCATAGACGGCGAGACCTACGAATTTAAAAACATGTACCCGGAAATGATCGAGGCGGCACAGGCAGAAGGGAACAAGGCGGCGGAACGCTCCTTCACGTTTGCCAACGATGTCGAACAAATCCATGCCGGACTCTACCAGAAAGCGTTGGAACAAATGGATGCCCTGGAAGCGGTGGACTACTATGTCTGCAACGTATGCGGGTATACCTGCGAGGTGGAACCTCCGGAGAAATGCCCGGTCTGCGGCGCCCTGGCAAAGGCCTTTTTCAAAGTTGAATAAAATCGTATAACGATTTTATGAAACGCGACGATGTCGCTCGTAGGGCAAACAACTAAAATTTCTATCCAGGCAGGAAACCTCAGGTTAACACGGAATGTTAGCTTCAGCCCTATGGTTGAAAAAGCATGCTCGTTGGCTTGAATAAGGCTCTTAATCCGATCTGGCTTTGATCCGCGATGCAAGCAGCGAGGAAAAATCAAGTGGAATACCAGTGAGAAGATCATGGAATCCATCGAGTGCCCCGACTGCGGCTGCCAAAAATTTTATGTGAAGAATCCGGACGATCCGTACGAGCTTTACGTGTTCGAATGTGATTCAGGCAGACTGGTTTTCGAAGATGAGGCCGTCGATATCGATGAGGATACCGAGGCCTATTGTGATCGCTGCGCCTGGCACGGCCGTTATGAAACGCTGAAGCCGAAAAACAGATAACCTGCCGGGGTCGCACCCGGAAAACGGATCAAAGGAGACGACGATGGACAAGTGGGAATGCCCTTGCGGCTATATTTACGACCCTGAAGAAGGTGACGCAGAGAGCAACATTGAGATAGGCACCCCGTTCGAAGATCTGCCGGAGGACTGGGTGTGTCCCAAATGCGGGGCTGAAAAAGAATTTTTTGAAAAACTGGACTAACGTCTTTTTGCCACCTCAGCACAAGCGGCTTCCAAGATGGCAGGCTCACACAACACGCCACAACGGCCTGATCCAATCTTCCGGCCGTGGATTTTCCTTCGCAACACCTATCTGCAAACAGTGCTGGCAAGCAGCCGGATACGGGCTCCGGGTTCAAGCCCCATGGAACGCACCTCCCGGAACATCACCCTGAAAACCGGAGACGGTGTCCGGCTGTTCGCCGAGTACGCACCCGCCAGTCAAACACCCCCCAAAGGTCTGGTGATTCTCCTGCATGGCTGGGAGGGCAGCAGCCGGTCGGCATACGTGAGATCCACCGGAAGGCATCTCCATGCGCATGGCTTCGAGGTGTGCCGCCTGAATCTGCGGGATCACGGGGACAGCCATCAACTGAACCGGGGGCTGTTTTTCGCTACCTTGATCGACGAGGTGCGCGATGCCGTCCGGCAAGTGGCCCACCGGGTCCGCCGGCTCCGGACATTTCTGGTCGGGTTTTCCCTGGGGGGTAATTTTGCGCTCCGGGTCGCGCTGGCAGGAAGCGGGCCCCCCATCGAGAACCTCGAGCACGTCGTGTGCATCAGCCCGGCCCTGGATCCGGCCCGGGCGACGGACCGGATCGATCAACAGGTCCTGATTCGCCGGTACTTCCTCCACAAATGGCGGCGCTCCCTTCGAAAAAAGGAATCACTATACCCGGACCTCTACAGTTTCACAAAAGCCCTGAAAATCGGTACCGTCCGCGAGATGACCGAGTACCTGGTCGCCGCCAACAGCCCATACGAGAATGCGAAGGACTACTTCGGCCGGTACACCCTGACGGGGCGCACACTGAGAGACCTACAGGTCCCCGCGACCATTATCGCATCGGCCGATGATCCCATCATACCCGTGGAAGACTTTTACGGGTTAGCACTGAATCGGCGTACGCGGTTGTCGGTGCAGCGATTTGGGGGACACAACGGATTCGTCCCGGGACCCTCCCTGCGTTCCTGGTACGATAAATTCATGGTGTCGTTGTTTGTCGGAAAAATGTAACGTATGTTTTATAGTTCTTCTGCCAAATAGTGGGAGCAGGGGGTCCAGGGATCCATCCTTCGACATGCTCCCTTCGACTGCGCTCCCTTCGGCTCCGCTCAGGACAGGCAGGCCGAGCGGGTCAAAGTTTACCCGCCCATGGCGGCGCCGGAGGCGACCAGGGGTTCACGTGTCTGTTTTCCAGCCATGGCCTCTTCGGCTATACTCGGGATCGCTATCGGAATCGGAATCGAGACGGAATGGTCAACTTCGAAGTCGATACCGATTCCGACGATTCCATGGCGTTCAGACGCGTCAACAATCCCCAAATCGGAACGGAATTCTGACATCGGGAGATGATCCGATGTTATCGATTATCCGGGCTGGTCTCGGGGGCGACAATGACTCTCACGCCGGCCTCCTTGAGCAGGGCTATGGCCGTACTTTTCCGTTCCTCGGTCACCACGAGCTGATCCGGTTTGAGCGCGAGCATCCACTTTCCGACCAGGTAGCCCTTTTTTCGTGAGGCGTTCCGATGGGGGTTTCGCAGATATTCCCTGCCGGAAACCTTACCGCTGTGCCGATCAACCGTCTCGCGCAGAAACCAGGGGGCACCCCCCAGGTGCGCTGTGATTTCCCCTCCCGGTTCGGAGACCGGCGTCAACCGACTGAATTCGGCGGGTTCACGGCTGTGGGTTTTGATCCGCGCCATGACCACTCGCGGATGATTTTCCTGAATCTCCGATTCCAGAAGATGGGCGAGCCGGTGGGCCAGGTTGTGGGAAGTGGACCGGACCACCACATCCAGGTCCACGATAAAGCGGCCGCCGGCGGTACGGCTCAGAATGCGTTCGACATGGTCGACCCGTGGGTGGGAGTTTACGAGCTCGATGATATCCCTTTCGGTTTCCCGGTCGATCGCCTCGTCCAAAAGATCGCACAGTGCGCGCCAGAGAAGATTGCCGCCGGACCAGAAAATAAACACCGCCACAGCGGCGGCCGCCCACCGGTCGAGACTGAGTCCGAAATAGGCACCGATCAGACTCAGCAGTACGACGGACGTGGACATCGCATCGGCCAGATAATCCCGGGCATCGGCTTCCAGCGCTTTGGAATGCAGCTTCCTGCCGGCACGCAGTTGATACATGCCGAATGTCAGGGTGATGACCAGAGCAATGACTGCCACCGGAAGTGTCGCGGCCACATCCGGAATGGTTTCCGGACCCAGCAGGGCTTGCCTTCCAATTTCATACCCGGCCAGGATCACCACCACCGAGGTCAGCAGGGTCGCCAGCGTCTCTGCTTTGTACAATCCGTAGGGAAAGGACGGATGCTTTTTACCGGCGAGCCACAGCCCGAACCAGGCGGCGGAGGATCCCACCACATCGGTGGCGGAATGGACGGCATCCCCTACAAGAGCGGACGAACCTCCCATGACACCGGCAACACCCTTGCCCACAGCCAGGAAAAGGTTTACCAGAATGGAAACTCCGGCCCGCCATCGCGCTTTCCGGATTTCCGCCTCGCCGGAGGCATTGCCAATTTCACCGTTTTCCCGGATTTCGGCAGCATGATCGTCATGCATCACAGACTGCTCCAATGGTATTGAAAAACAGACGCGCCTGCTTAGATTCACCAGAATGGTAACAAAGTCAACGACATTTGAAAACCGAAAGCCCCCCATGGACGACGCATCACGTGTCTATCTGGTTACCGGAGGATCCCGGGGAATCGGGGCGGATATTGCCCGCTGGCTCGGAAAAACCGGAGCCACGGTCTGCCTGCTTGCCAGGTCATCCCGGGCGCTGTCTGCGATCGCCGCGGACGTTGAACGCCTGGGCGGCCGGTGCCATACCCTGGCGGCCGATGTGTCGAACCCGGACGCATGCGCCCGGGCGGTACACGAGACAATGGATCGGTTCGGCCGGATCGACGGGCTGGTGAACAACGCCGGCATTCTCGAGCCGTTGGCATCTGCCGCCGACACCGACCCGGACGCCTGGGCCTACAACATCGCCGTCAATCTGAATGGCCCGTTTTACCTGTGCCGGGCGGCCATTGCCTATCTGGTGCCGAACAACGGACGGATTGTGAATGTCAGCAGCGGAGCGGCCGTTCATGCCATGGCTGCCTGGAGTGCCTACTGCACCGCCAAAGCCGGCCTGACCCATTTTACCCGGGTCCTGGCCGCCGAAGAACCGGCATTGACCGTGGTGGCGGTGAGACCCGGCGTGGTGGACACAGCCATGCAGGCACTGATCCGATCCCGGGCGCCGGGTGTGATGACGTCGGAAAAAACCGCATACTTTTTAGAGCTGAAAGCCGAAGGCCGTCTGGAACCTCCGGCAATTCCGGCACGTTCCATCGCCTGGCTCGCGCTCCATGCGCCCCGGGAGTGGAGCGGCGAGTTTCTCGACTACGACGATCCGCGGGTGATGAAAGCCGCCGTTCAGCGGTTCGGCGACCATCTAGAGTAACGGTTTTGCCGGTTTGGCCGGTTTGGCCGGTTTGCCGGTTGGCCCGTTGGCCTGCTAGTCTCGAGCTATGTCGAGGGAAGCGGAGTCGAAGGGAGCTTGCCGAAGGGAGCGAGCAGAGTGAGTCGAAGGATGGGCCCGTGTGTCCTCATAGATTAGCTGTCCTCCGCCTTCTGTCATCTGCCATCTGACATCCGACATCAGACATCAGACACCCTAAGCCCTGAGCCTTGAACCTTGCGCCCTAAGCCCTGAGCCTTGAATCTTGCTCCCTGAGCCCGCCAAAGATTCATCTGCCTCAGGCGGACGGGCAGGCCTCCGACCTCCGACCTCCGACCTCCGACCTCCGACATCTGTCCTCTGCCCTCTGTCCTCTGTCTTCTGCCCTGCGTCTTCTGACCACCGACCTCTGACCTCCACCCCGCCAGTACTCCAAATTGCAGCCGGCCAAACCGGCAAACCGGCTAACGGGCCCACGGGCCCACGGGCAAACCGGCCAACCGATCAGGGCACCACGCCCATGATGATCCCGGATTCCGTCGGCCCGACGAAGGGCAGCCGCCGGAGTTGTTCGACGCCCGCCGAGGAAAGCATCTCCGACAGCTCGCTCTCGGAGTAGGACTGGCCGGAATCGGTTCCCTGCAGCATGTTCAGCGAAAACAGGGCGGGGAAAAGGGGCTCTGTCCTGGACTCCGCTAAAATAAAATCATGCACGAGGATGAGGCCCCCGCGGTCTAAGGCCAGAACCGCTTTTCGAAGGATGCGGCGGCAGTCTTTCGGCCCTTCGGCATGCAAAATGTGGGACAGCCAGACCACGTCGTAGGTCCCGGTGATATCGTCCGTCAGATAATTTCCCCCCTGAAAAGAGACCTGGTTCCCGACCTGGTACTGTTCGATGACCTTTTCGGCAAACGGCCGGGTCGTCGGCAGATCGAGAACGGTGGCCCGCAAGTCCGGATTTTTAAGGCAAAAGTGAATGGCGTAGGTGCCCGGGCCGCCGCCCAGGTCGAGAAGATGTTTCCGGCCGCTCAGATCGATCTCCTGAACCATCTTTGGTGCAATCAGGCGGGCGTTGTTGAACATGCCCATCAGAAAATGTTCGCGACGTTCCTCGTCACTGAAGGATGCGGATTCGCGGACCGGGCCGCCTGTTTCGATCGCGACGGGCAGCCGGGACCAGGATGCCACCAGATGGTGGTGATGTAAAATCATGTAGCCGAGATAATCGGGTGAATCCTGCGACAGGTATTTCAGTGCGGCCGCTGTGTTGGTATACCGGTTATCGGTTTTCAGAACGAGAGCCATGGCCGCCAGCGCATCCAGGAGCATTTTCGTTGCCCGGGGATCGGTATCGATCGCGCTGGCAATCTCGTCGCCGGTCAGGGCTAGTCCGCCGATCACCGAAAACACGTCCAATTTGACACCGGCGTGCAGCGTGCAGGCCCGCCAATAAGATCCGGATGTCTCCAGCAACGTACCCGGGGTCCAGTCGGAAGGTGTGTTCATGTGTCATCCTCCTTTTCGGCAGGCTGTCCCGTTACCCGACAGCCTCTTTTACAGCATCCTCGAATATGGAAAGGCAGAGATCGATCTGGGCGCCGGAAACCGTCAGCGCCGGGCAGAATCGGATGGTGTTTTCTCCGCAACCGAGCAGCAAAAGCCCCTTCTGGAACGCCCGTTCGATGATCTTGCCTCTGAGCTTGCGGGCCGGTGCTCTGGTTTCCCTGTCCTCAACAAGCTCGGCGGCCACCATCAAGCCCTTGCCCCGCACATCGCCAATGCATTCATGTTCATCCTGCAGGGCTCCCAATCCGTCCATGAGGCGCTCACCCTGTCGTTGGGCATTTTGCATGAGTGTATTTTCCAGCAGCTCGATAGTGGCCATGGCGGCCTGGCAGGATAAGGGGTTTCCTCCAAACGTCGAGGCATGGGAGCCGGCCTCCCAGTCCATGATATCGTGATCGGCAACCAGAGCCCCCAACGGCATGCCGGAGGCAATCCCTTTGGCCAGCGCCATCATGTCCGGTACCACCCCGAAATGTTCCATGGCATACATTTTACCCGTTCGCCCCATGCCGGACTGAACTTCGTCGGCAACATACAGAATGCCGTATTTTTTAGCGATGGCATTCAGTACCTGGTGAAATTCAGGCGGTGGGACAATGTACCCCCCTTCGCCCTGGATCGGCTCCACGAAAATGGCGGCAACCTCTTCCGGGGGCAGGATCGTCCGGAACAACGTCTCCTCCACCCATCGCGCGCAGTACAGATGGCAGTCCGGGTAGGTCAGGTTGTAGGCGCACCGATAGCAGTAGGCATAGGGGATGTGGGTAATGCCCGGAACAAATGGGTTATAATGTTTTTTCTGAATGGTTTTGCTTGCCGTCAGTGACAATGCCCCCATGGTACGGCCGTGAAACGCACCGAAAAAGGCGATATTCAGCTCCCGCTTGGTGTGCCAGCGGGCCAGCTTGAAAGCGGCTTCCACGGCTTCCGCACCGGAATTCCCGAAATAGACTTTCTTACCTTTTCGGCCCGGGGCAATGGCGGCCAATCTTTCGGCAAGAAGAATTTGTGGCCGGTAATAGAAGTCGGTACCGGACATGTGCAGCAATTTTCCTGCCTGCCCTTTGATCGCCCGGACAACCTGGGGATGGCAATGGCCGGTGGCGCACACGGCAATGCCGGAGGTAAAATCAAGGAAGACGTTTTCGTCGACATCCTCTACCCACAGCCCCTTTGCTTTCTCCACGACCAGGGGATACACCCGCGTGTAGGAGGGGGAGACATATTTTTTGTCAAGCCCCACCAACGCCCGGGCTTTTGGTCCGGGCAGGGGGGTTCGGAGGATCGGCTTTTTCATCATTCCCCCTTCATGGAAACCATGACCTGTTCATTGTTCAACGGATCGATCCAGGTGATTCCGGCGTTTCTGCTTCCCCGCCCCATGACACGGTGTCATGGCATGCTAAAGCTCGATCTTGGCCCCCATAACCTGTAAAAACATCGCCAGCCACTGCTGATGAGCCGGCCATGCCGGTGCCGTCACCAGGTTGAGATCCTGGTGTGCCCTGTCCACGGGGATGTCCACGTAGGTGCCACCGGCACTGTTGACATCGGGTCCCACCGCCGGGTAGGCCGCACACTGCCTTCCTTTCAGGATGCCGGCAGCCGCCAGCACCTGAAGGCCGTGACAAATTGAGGCAATCGGTTTCCCGGCCCCATCGAAATGGCGCACGATGTCAAGCACTGCCGGATTCAATCGGATGTACTCCGGAGCGCGCCCTCCCGGAACCACAAGGGCATCATAGTCTTCAGGGGCGATCTCTTCGAAGGTGGCGTTCAGGGTAAAGTTGTGGCCCGGTTTTTCGCTATAGGTCTGGGCGCCCTCGAAATCGTGAATCGCCGTCTTGATGGCGTCGCCGGCGGACTTATCCGGGCAGACTGCATGGACCGTGTAACCGACCATCTGCAATGCCTGAAACGGCACCATGACCTCATAATCCTCCACATAGTCACCCACCAGCATCAAAATTTTCTTCTCTGCCATGACCCCTCCTTTCCGGTGTTATAGTGGTTGTCCCAAATATGTTCCGTTTGCAGACATATGGAACCGATGATCGCAGAGTCGCAGAGGGCGCAACGGAACGGTAGGTTTCCCAGAATCCCTGCCGGTATCCTTCCAGATCCAGGGTGACAAAGTCAAATCCGGCCGTCCCGGCAAGTCCGAAGATTTCCCGGCGGACCGTTTCCCGGCCGACGCGGCGCGGAAAATCCGTTTCAGGGATTTCGATCCTGACCCCTTACGCCACCGGGGCTTTATCGTAAAAACATATTTACAAAGCAGGCCTGATCCGATATAGGATAACAGCTTTGGTACTGTCAACCTACCGATATATATTCCAAACAGATCATAATTCAAAGGGGTTCTTATGGGAAAGGACAGCTTGATCAAATCGACTTCAAAAAAGTCCGCCGACGAAGAAGAGAAGAAAAAAACACCGAAAAAGGCGGCGGCCACAACCAAACCTTCTGCAAAAGCGAAGACCGCGACAGCAAAGAAGACGACCAAAGCCAAAACGGCCGGCACGGCAAAGGCCGCGACGACAGCGAAAAAGACCCCCAAGGCCAAAGCAGCCCCCAAGGCCAAAGCAGCGCCCAAGGCCAAAGCAGCGCCCAAGGCTAAAGCGGCGCCCAAGGCCAAAAAGGCCGTACCGGGAAAAGCCGCACCGAAAACCAAAAAGGCGGCAGCGCCCAAGGCCAAAAAAACAGTGAAAAAGACCCCGACGGCCAAACCGAAAAAGGCGGCACCCAAGAAAAAACCGGTGTCCCGCAAGGAGCTGATTTTCAAAACGTTCGCGGTTGAAAAACCGGAACCATCCGAAACGCCGGGCCCGCCGGATGCAACGCCCAAAGATGTGACATCCCCGCCTTATTTTGCAACGACCAGTGAGGCCGAGCTGAAGCGGCTGCGGGGCATTCAATTCCGTAAATACAGCGCGGCGGACCTTAAAACTGCCGCTGGAAAACCCGATGTGGACAAAGCCCCTGCCGGGAAGCCCCCGGTTGAGACGGCCGCTGCTGAAGCGCCGGCCCAGGAAAGAATTGCGGCCGAAGCGGAGGTGGCGGTATCCTATGACCCGCCGCCGGCATCGGCGGAACCGGCCGATCCGATGGCAAAGATGTTCAAATACGGTATTGCGGGATTCGCTGTGCTGATCCTGGTGCTGATCGGCGCGAGCATGATGAACACCGGAAACTTCTATCTGAAGACCGCCGACGGAGGTCTGGAAATCTGGCAGGGACGGTTCGCCCCCATGGGCCAGGATCGCCTCCTCGTTCTTTCCGGAATGGAGGCGCCCGCACCCGTAAAAGAGGTTTACTCGCGGAATGAAGTGTATCCCATGGTGTTCGATTTCTATGTGGGCAAAGCCGATGAACTGCTCGCCATGAAGGGGATGCCGGATTATGAAGCGATGCGGACCTATCTGCAAAAAGCCCTGAAATACGCCGCCACGCCGGAGCTGCGGTCCGCTGCGTATTCCCGCCTGGACAGCATCGAGTTTATGACGTTGATGGTCAAAACCAATGTCGCCGTTCAGAAAAGAACCGTCGACAGTCTCGAAGAGACGCGCGGGCTCAAACTCGACGCGCAGCAGGCCGCCCTGGTGAAAAGTAAAACCGAGTCGATTGAAAACATGCTCGGCGAACTGAAAGCCCAACAAGCCGCCAAAGCAGAAGCGGATGCGGAAGCGGAAGCGGCGGCCGGCAAATAGCGGCCCCACCGTTGCACGGGATCATCAGAGCGAATGGTCGACAACCGGCCATTCGCTCTTTTTGTCCAGATCCGGCAACCCCCGGGACCGGCGGCTCCTGTCAGGATCCGCCGCTAACCATCGCGCCCATGGCAAGGACCTGATCCATGCTCACACGACGGCTGCTCATCATTGCCCCGGCAGTGATCATCCTGATTCTTCTCCAGTCCTACTTCTGGGTGCCGTCCTACGAACAGCAGACCCGGGGCAATCCCGATCGGCTTGTCCAGTACATTACCGCATCTGCCGGCGATGCCAGTATTTTAAATCCCATCCTCTCGGCGGATACCGCCAGCAGCCAGATCCAATCCCAGGTGTTCGATTCCCTCATCGATCGGGACAAGGACCTGCATTTTCGCGGCCGCCTGGCGCTGTCCTGGGATATTTACGAAGAGGCTTTTTTCCACATGAACCCGACAGCAGCCGTACCGGGATTGAGTTCCAGCGATCCGGAATCGGTGGCCGGGTTGATCCGGTCGGCAGCACAGACACCCGGCCGATGGTCCGGGGCGGTGGCCGAGTCCCTTGCGAACATTCAGGCCGTCACGATCCTGCCTTCCCGAACATTCTCGGCCACCCACGCCTTCAAGGGGCCCGAGGGGGCGCAGCAGGTCGACGCTCAGATATCGGCACCGGCCCGGGTCCGGCTGGTCCTGAACCGGGTGGATCAGGACCTGTTCAAGAACCTTGAACCGCTTCTGGGCGCCGAATATTTTTCGTCCTTTCCGAGCGACGCCTTTCTGTCCACAGATGTGGACCTGCCGCCGGAACAGCTTTCCGTCCTTGCCGAATCCATGGTGCCGGCTGTCGAACACAATCCGATTATCGTCTTTCACCTGAGACCGGGCGTCCGGTTTCACGACGGGCACGTGTTCGATGCCGGAGACGTAAAATTCACCTACGAAGCGATCATGAATCCCAAAAACCTGTCTCCGCGCGTCGCCGACTACGAGCCGGTCAAAGCTGTCGAGGTGATCGATCCGCTGACGGTAAAAATAACCTATAAACGGCTTTACTCGCCTGCCATCGGCACGTGGGGCATGGGTATCCTTCCGGAGCACCTGCTCAACCCGAGGGCGCTTCGCGAAGAGGCCGAACGGCTCGACAAGGATCCGGCCACCTTCACATTGCGCCAGAGCCGTTTTGGACGCAACCCCGTTGGATGCGGACCGTTCAGATTTACCTCCTGGAAATCGGATCAGTATATCCGCCTGACCCGATTCGGCGACTATTGGGAAGGCCCCCCCAATTATACCCAATATGCGGTCCGAATTATCCCCGACCCGTTGACCCAGGAGATGGAATTTTACGCGGGCACCATCGACAGCTATCAGGTCCAGCCCCATCAGGTCGCGCGTCTTTCAGAGGACGCCCGGTTTCAAAATTTTTCAGGCATCTCATTCGGATACACGTATATCGGCTACAACATGCGGCGGGCGCCCTTCAAGGACCCGCGCGTCCGCAAAGCACTCGGGATGGCCATCGATGTAGACAAAATAATCCGTTATGTCCTTCACGGGCAGGGGGAACGGATCACCGGCCCGTTTGTCAAGCAGACCGGCTATTACAATCACGACATATCGCCGCTGCCCTATGATCCCGAAGGGGCGCTGGAACTTCTCGAATCCGCCGGCTGGCGCCGGAATGCATCGGGCTGGCTGGAAAAGGACGGCAGGCGCCTGGCGTTTACCCTGATCACCAACAGCGGAAATCAACTGCGGCAGGCCATCCTCGCGGTCGCCCAGGATGCCTGGAAAAAAATCGGCGTCGATGTTCGGACAGATCTCCTGGAATGGTCGGTATTTATCCAGGAGCGGGTCAACAAACTCGATTTCGACGCATTGATCCTCGGATGGCAAATGGGCATCGATCCGGATCTCTATCAGATCTGGCATTCCAGCCAGACAGGGCCCTATCAGCTCAACTTTGTGGGCTTCGAAAATAAAGAGGCGGACGACCTCATTATCAAGATCCGGCAGGAATACGACCACCGGAAACAGGTGGCTTACTGCCACCGGCTGCACCGAATCATCGCAGAGGCACAGCCCTACAACTTTCTCTATGTCCGCAAATGGACGGCGGTGCTGGACAAGCGGATCGTCATCAGGGAACAGGGACCGGACGGGAGCCCTGTCTACCGGAAGATTACACCGACCAAGACCGGCGACTACGCGTACGATTTCAACAAGTGGATTAAACTACCCGGAGTACCGGTGTTTGCCCAGGACGGATGACCCTGGCATCGCGTGAAATCTTCTCAGTGAGGTATTATTAAGAGATCCGCCGAAGGGATTCACTGAAGTGCTGGAACAAAGAACCCGTACACATCGTGTTGGAATCGGATCTGATCGAGGATCTGAAAAGGAACATCTGATATGATTTCCTTCATCGGTCGCAGCGCCGTGCAGAAAATGATCACACTTTTCTTTGTGTCCATCGTTTCGTTTCTCATCATTCACCTGGCGCCGGGAAAACCGAGCCAGGTGGATCCGATGAACCCCAAATTTACGCCCGAGATGGTGGAGCGGTTTCGCTCGGAATTCCACCTCGACAAACCCCTCACCATCCAGTACCTCTATTTCTACCGGGATCTGTTCACCGGCCGCACGGTATCCTGGAAGGACAATCAGTCCGTCCTTCTGAAAATCTGGGAGCGTTTTCTGAACAGCCTCCCGCTGTTTATCGTGGGCACCATTCTGACATGGACCCTCTCGTTTCCGGTGGGCATCCGGTCGGCTCTCCAGCGGGGCGGCAATTTTGACCGAAGTTCCACATTTCTGGCGTATCTGCTCATCTCCATCCCCGGATTCTTCTTCGCCTATGTTCTGATTATCTTCGTGGTCACCCAGTTTCAGGTGCCGGTGATCGGGATGGAAACCTTCGGGATCGGCAGCACATCCCCGATGACCCGGTTCATGGACAGGATCTGGCATCTGCTGCTGCCTTCGGTGCTGGGCGCCACAGCCGGAATTGCCGTTCTGTCCCGCTATGTTCGCAGCCAGATGCTGGAGGTCGAGGGACAGGACTATGTGCGGACGGCCAGGGCCAAGGGCTTGCCGCCGGATCAGGTCCACTACAAGCATGCCCTGCGAAACGCGCTGCTACCTTTCGTCACCATGTTCGGGCTGATTCTGCCGGGGCTGATCGGAGGATCGGTGATCACCGAATCCATTTTTTCGTGGCCCGGCATGGGCCGAATGGCTTACGAGGCAATACTGGCGCGGGACTATCCGGTCATCCTGACGGTGAATTTCATTTCCGCCGTGCTGGTACTCATCGGAACGTTTATTTCAGATTTGCTTTACCTGGTTGTCGATCCGAGGATACGGCTATGAGCAGCGCCACCCACAGCCAGACGGCATCCCCCGGAGACGTGATCGAAACCCCCTTGGGACCGACCCGGTCGCGGTTTCAGCAATTCTGGGTGTTGTTTCGCAGAAACAGCCTTGCCGTCAGCGGCCTGGCGATCTTCGGCCTGTTTTTTTTCACCGCCGTTGTCGGGCTTCTGGTGACCTCCGGAACCCAACCGCTTCTGGATCCGGCCCAGGTACGGCTCCAGGAAAAGCTGAAACCGCCTTTGTCCCGGCCCAATCTGGACACCCTGCGGCCCGGGGAAGTGCCGCCTCTGGGGGTCTATCTGTTCGGCACCGACAATCTGGGCAGGGATGTCTTCGCCCGGATGCTTCAGGGTGCCTGGGTGTCCCTGACGGTCGGGTTTGTGGCGGTCGGCATCTCGGTGGTCATCGGCATTTTCCTGGGCGGTATCGCCGGCTATTTCGGCCAGGCGGCCATCCGCGTGGATCATATGCTTCCGGCGTTTCTGCTCCTGTTCGGTGTGGCCGCCTGGATCGCCGGTGCGAAAGGGTCCGCCATCGTTCTGATGGGGCTGGGGTCCGGCGTGGTGATCGTGAGCATCGCGGCACAGAAGATATGGAGAAAGCGGCCGATGCCCGTGTTTTTGAACGCGTTGCGTTTTCCTGTACTGACCGCGGACACCCTGATCATGCGGCTGGTGGACATTATGCTGTGCTTTCCGAGTTTCTTTTTGATCCTCACCGTTGTCGCGTTGCTGCCGGCCAGTCTGTACAACATCATGATCGTTATTGGGTTGACCAGCTGGATGGGGACGACCCGGTTTGTCCGGGCCGAATTTCTCTCCCTCCGGGAGCAGGATTTTGTGCTTGCGGCCAGGGCGCTGGGCATCCGGACCTATCGGATTATTTTCCGGCAGATGATGCCCAACGCCATTGCGCCGGTGCTGGTGTCGGCGACCATCGGGATCGCTTCGGCAATACTCACCGAGGCCGGGTTGAGCTTTTTGGGTTTCGGGGTTCCGCCGCCCCACGCCACATGGGGCAACATCCTGTCCGGCGGGAAGGATTTCATTTTTGATGCACCCTGGCTGACCTTTGTGCCGGGGATCGCCATCCTCATCGTCGTGCTGTCGTTTAATCTTTTTGGTGAAGGGCTGAGGGATGCGCTGAATCCGAAGCTGCGGGAGCGCCACTGAACGCAGGACCGGTAAATCAGAAACAGAGAAGATATCGAGGCATTTGGTATGACGAAGCGAAAACAATACGGAGTAATGGAGTGTTGGAGCAATGGAACGAAGAAGATGTTCAGTGATGAACTGGAAAATCCAGTACTCCAGCACTCCAGTACTCCAACTCAGTTCATGATCACGAAAACACCTCTTCTCTGGAGCGGTATATGACCGATAACGACGTACTACTTTCCGTTTCCGACCTTCGCATCCACTTCAGGAGCGATAACGGCCTGGCCAAAGCGGTGGACGGGGTCAGCTTTGACGTGGGTCGACGGGAGACGGTCTGCATTGTCGGCGAATCCGGATGCGGGAAGACCGTGACGGCGCTGAGCATCCTGGGCCTGATACCGATTCCGCCCGGCATTATGGCCGGCGGCAGTATCGGTTTTGACGGCATCGATATCTCCTCTCTGGGAGAAGACGACCTGCGGACCATTCGGGGCAATCGTATCGGCATGGTCTTCCAGGAACCGCTAACATCATTGAACCCCGTGTTCACCATCGGCGATCAGATTGGAGAAGCCATCCTGGCCCACGAGAAGGTGCCCCAGGATGAGGTCCATACCAGGTCCGTACAGCTCCTGAAAGATGTCGGTATCCCTTCTGCGGAAAGCCGTCTGCAGGACTACCCCCATCAGCTCAGCGGTGGGCAGCGGCAGCGGGTAATGATCGCCATGGCCCTGGCGTGCCATCCGGACATGGTGATCGCCGATGAACCGACCACCGCCCTGGATGTGACCGTTCAGGCACAGATTCTCAATCTGTTCAAGGAACTGCAGAAAAAACGGGATATGGCGGTCCTGTATATTACCCACGATCTCGGTGTGGTGGCCAATGTGGCCGAACGGGTCTACATCATGTATGCCGGCATCGGCGTGGAGTCCGGGCGAACGGCCGGGATCTTTCAAACCCCCCGGCATCCCTATACACAGGGGCTGTTGGCATCGCTGCCGACACGCTCCAAACGGGGGCAGCGGCTGAGCAGCATACCGGGCAGCGTTCCGAATCCCGCCCGGAAACCGCCGGGGTGCCCGTTTCACCCCAGATGTCGTTATTCGGTTGAAACGTGTCGGACGCGTTTTCCGGAGTTGTGCGACTATGGTGACGGACACCTTTCGCGCTGTCCGGTCCTCTACGAGCGCCGGGAGACCGGCGGATCATAAGCGAACCACCGTAACGGGTCACAATGGAAATGGAAGAACACCAGAATCCGATTATGCGTGTCACCGGTCTGAAGAAATACTTCCCTGTCCGCCGTGGTTTCTTTCAGAGGACCATGGGATGGGTAAAGGCCGTGGACAATGTCGATATGACCATCGACACGGGGAAGACCCTTGGCCTGGTGGGTGAAAGCGGTTGCGGCAAATCGACCGTGGCCCGTCTTCTCTTGCGGCTGATCGATCCGGACGAGGGTGAGATCCGGTTCAACGGACAAGACATCAGTCGACTTTCCGAAAAGGAAATGAAGCCCCTCCGGAAGGAAATTCAGATCGTCTTCCAGGATCCTTACGGCTCGTTAAACCCGCGGATGACGGTGGGGCAGACAATTGAGGAAGGATTGCGCACCCTGGGTATGAACCGGGACGGCAAGACCCGCGCCAGAATCGCGGAATTGCTCGAGATGGTCGGCCTCTCCCCGGAATTTGCCGACCGATACCCCCATGAATTCAGCGGCGGACAACGGCAACGGGTCGGGATCGCCCGCTCCCTGAGCGTGGAGCCGTCCCTGATTATCTGCGATGAGCCGGTATCCGCACTGGATGTTTCCATCCAGGCACAGATCATCAATCTACTGAAAGATCTGCAAGACCATCTCGGTTTAAGTTATCTGTTCATCTCCCACGATCTCAATGTTGTGGGATACCTCTGCGACCGGGTGGCGGTGATGTACAAAGGACAGATCGTGGAAGAAGCGCCTTCCACGGTTCTCTTCGACAATCCAAGGCACCCCTATACCCACACCCTGCTGTCGGCCATCCCCGATCCACGCCCCGAAGCGGCCGGGCTTCTGAACATCCCGGAAAACTGGGAAGACATGGCCCTGGAGCCACCGGAAGGCTGCGGATTCTCCGTCATCTGTCCGGACCGGACCGAGGCGTGCCGAAAACCGGACACCCGGTGGGTCCGCGTGGGTGATGGTCACTACGTGCGGTGCTGGAAAGCCAATTAACCCGAACATGGCATGAAATCATTTCAGCAAATGTTATAAAAGAAACAATATCGGTGCCTTAACGTGAAAACTGACGCATCGGGCTACGATGCCATGTGTCACGTTGAAAAACGGATGAACGGCCTGAAAAGATTTCACCCTGCGGGCCAAACAGAGACCTCCCTGGCCTGCGTTATTCGAGATTCGCGGTAGTCGGACTACAGCTTCATCTCGAAGTGCCTTGCCCATGAAGGTCTCCATTTGGTGCAATGTCCGGGTTAAGCGAATTCTTCCGATATTCTTTCGGATGCGAAGATTAAACCCAAAGGCGCTCAGACATTCCCGGGACTCAGGGAAGCCAAGGTTAGGGCATTTGGAGCACTGGACGCCGGATTCTGGCAGTTGTCAACCACCGAATACCCAACGCCTGACGAAGGGCCAGCCGGCCAATCCCGCCTTGGCGGAACTCAGGACAAGCGGGCTGACGGACCAACGGGCTAACGGGCAAACCGGCTAACGGGCAAACGGCATGCAGGATCCAGGATACAAGATACAGGGGTTAGGAGATCTGGAGAGCTGGATTCTGGATTCTCGATACTGGATGCTTGAAGTCAGAGGTCGGAGGTCGGAGGTTGGAGGTCGGATGGCAGAGGACAGAAGGCAGAGGACAGATGTCGGAGGCCAGAGGTTGGAGGCCTGCCCGTCCGCCTGAGGCAGATGAATCTTTGGCGGGCTCAGGGCGCAAGATTCAAGGCTCAGGGCTTAGGGCGCAAGGTTCAAGGCTTAGGGCTTAGGGTGTCGGATGTCGGATGGCAGAGGACAGATGTCGGAGGTCGGAGGTTGGAGGCCTGCCTGTCCGCCTGAGGCAGATGAATCTTTGGCGGGCTCAGGGCGCAAGATTCAAGGCTCAGGGCTTAGGGCGCAAGGCTTA